>OGGM01000111.1_pt1 | contig 83378 bp, 66 predicted proteins | sample 1571251 | NCBI WGS metagenome assembly OGGM01 (sample SAMEA2582076, study PRJEB24529) | metagenome | biome: Human gut stool | place: China | collected 2011 | reverse complement strand
AAAATTCATTAAAGAATTTTCAAGGTTGTTTTACTGTTCAATTATCAATGTTCATAATCCAACTAATTCTCTAAACATCTTTATCAAAATCATTCAAATCATTCAAATCATTCATAAAGAATATTTATAAGTTGAATTTTATTTATTATTTTGTTGCCGTATCTCGCGGCGACTTGATTATATTACCATCCTTAGATATAAATGTCAACAACTTTTTTATTTTTTTAATTCACACAACTTTTTTATTCATCGTTTTTAATCCATCTATGACACAACCTTTTTATTCATCTGAATATTATATAAAAACTATATATAATAAATCTATGAAATGTTATTTCTTAAGATGTAATATTATATTAACAACTATAAATGAGCAAATACAAAAAAAGCTCAAAAACAATTTCTTGTTGTCCGTGACCTAAATACATTGCGTCAAACCAATTGAAAAAATCTCTTTGTAACACGGACAACTTTGTTCAATATTTTAAATTTGCTCAGTTATAGTTCTTTAATACACCTATATAATATTGCCGGTTAGAATCATACTATTTCAGTTTTAATAAGCACGCTCACCTCTTAGAAGTTTATCTAACAAATCTGCCAGCGGCTCCATAGCATTTTTCACTTCACCATATGTATTAGTCTGTGCTCCTGCTTCTATAAGCATAGATTTACCTCTCTCATGCAGACAGTAGCGATATGCATTAACATATATTCTTCTTAGATAATCAGGATAATATGCCTGCCCCAGAAGATATAGCTGCAGACTCATTGCAAGATTATCATCTCTGTATGGATTATAAAGATAGCCAATATCCCCATTAAGATTACTGTAACTTAATCCATTAAACAGCATAACCTTTGCCATATCCTTTCCATCAACGTTAGTTACAAGTCTGGTTCCTTCTGCTACTCCATCCCTATGAAGATCAATAACAACATCAATGGATGGATTTTGTTCCAGAATTGCCGCAATGCCATTTTCCGCATAGGTATATGCCTTGCTTCTGTCAAGTTTGCCATTTACATAATCATATACACTTGTATCGTGAATTACATTATAACCGTATTTTTGCGTCAACAGCGTTGTCAGATAATCTCCCACTCCTACAATTGATGTTGATATATCTCCTTCAACTGAATCTGAAAATGTTTCCTGCGAATGTGTGTGAAATATTAATATCTGTGGTGTATCAGCATTATGTGATACTGACATATCCTTTTCAAGAAATTCTGCCGGTCTTAAAATCTGTGATGTCAGGGAGGTAATACTTGTCACCGTATAAAAATTATTATGTATAAAATTATAATCAACCAGATTTTCTTTTGGAAATACACTTCCGGTTATAACATTTCTGCTTATTGCACTTCTGACTTCACCAGATACTTCCTTATTATTAATATTATCAGAATTATTATTTTTAAGGTTATTATCCTCTGCATCTATATTATCCTTATTGCCTGCTATATATTCCGTACTGTTATTTTTGTCATCTGTAGTATATTGACTCTCTGTCGAAATGTCCGAACCATTACTACTATTATTATTTCCGTCACTTCTTTGTACGCTAACAGAATTATCCTCATTTATAAAATAATCATTTTGCATGGAGGATGTATTAATATTTACATCAGCTCCATCGTTTGCAAGCAGATACTCATTCATAGGATATATATCATTAAGGATTGCCGCTGTAAGACTAAAATCATAATTATTCTCAATATTTTCCATATAAGCATATGATGGTATCACAGTTTTCACCACTCCTTTTTGTAATAATCCTGCAAATGTTCTATCAATGTCCGATTTATTCAATAAAATTACAACTAAATATATTATACCCAAAACTACTATGCATAATAAAAACCTGTACCTGTCCTTCAACAACAATCCCCCTATTATTTATAACGAAATATATTAATCACAATGTACATCTGATTTATTTTATAAACTATAAATGAGTAAATATAAAATATCGCACAAATTTGTCCGTGTTACAAAGACATTTTTCAATTAACCTGACGCAATGTATTCAGGCATAAACAACAACAGATTGCTTTTGTGCATTATTCTGTATTTGCTCATTTGTAGTTATAAAAATATCTGTAACTTTTATTAAAGACAGTATCAATTATAACATTTATATTAATTACAATTCTTATACTAATTTAATATATTCACATATCATAATAAATATACTTGTTATGGCAGTCTGTCATATTTGCAAGCAGAAATTAAGCAGCCAATTTATTCAGAGCATGAAATATTTAATTTGTTTATAGCTTCTGCCAGAATATATCCTATTACTCTGATATTTTCATCAATATCCTTAGGTGTAACATACATATCTGACATTTCAGGATTAATTACTTCTTTTATAAGGTGGTATTTTTCAGCAGGAGTGTATTCGCCCAAAACATCTGCCACACTCTCAAGTTCCTTAACCCCTGATAAAAGCTTCATGAGATTTTCCATAGTATCATTTACAATTGTCGGCGCATCAATCACTGTAGGTACTCCAATCGCAAGCACAGGAACTCCTATATTTTCTCTTGTAATTCCCACTCTGTGATTACCAACTCCCGATCCCGGATTGATACCACGGTCTGATAACTGTATTGTTGTATTAAGTCTCTTACTATCCCTTGCTGCAAGTGAGTCAAGTACAATAACGGCATCCGGTTCTGACTCATCTGCTATTCCTTTTATTATCTGTGCTGTCTCTATCCCCGTCTGCGCCATCACTCCCGGACTTATTCCCGCTACCGAAAGCTTATGTTTATCACGAAAATGTCTGTTTATATCAAGATTCTCCACTACAAATGGGCCAAGTGAATCAGCTGTAACCTGTCTGTTTCCAAGTCCTGCTACCAGAATAGAGCATTTTGAAATATCCGTCACCATATTATTTAACAGCTTTTTTATATAAAATGTTACAATTTCTGATATTTTTTGTGAATATTGTGTATCACAATTACTTAGCCGCTCTGCTTCAATTGTAATATACGTTCCCATTGCCCGGCCTAATACCCTGACACCATGTGCGTTAGTTATCTCTAACGTAGTTACCTTAATCTTTGTATCCTCATCTATATTTTCATGGACTATAACTCCATTATATCTTCCTTCACCACCATTAACCTCTTCATTAAGCTCCAGGGCAAGGTCTGTTCTTACTTTAAAATGGTCTTTCTTTATATTCATAAACATATCTGTATTATTTTTCATGTTCTCTCCATTTCTTAATAACCTTTATATAATAGAATATATTATTTTCTTAAAAGATTAATTATTTTACACTTTTATATTTAATAACAGTATTAACAGAAATTGGAGTCTTCATACCAGATGTGCCGGTATTCGTCCGAATATACCTGAATATAATATTAATAAAGCTTGATATTTTTTGCCTCATAAATATCAATATATCTCCCGGATTCAAAAAAAAATAATTATTGCTTCTCCTATTAGTAAGAAACAATAATTATTTTTAACAAAACAGCTTATTCGTGATTGAAGGAAACCACCCGCTGAATAAACTGTTCCTTTGCGCATGGTCTGCCATAAAAATAGCCCTGTAAATAATCAACCTGCATTTCCTTCATTTTCTGGCACCATTCCTTTTTTTCAATACCTTCTGCACATATACTTACATTAATGCTATGTACCATCGGAATAATATTTTTATACAATTCAAAATCTCTTGCGTTGTTCATAGCCTTTGCTGTAAAATCCTTATCCATTTTTACATAGCTTGGATTCATATCACGTATACAATGAAAATTAGAATACCCTGTGCCAAAATCATCTATTACAAAGCAGATATGGTTCTCATCCAATACTTTCCTGAACCTACAGAATACCGGTGTCATATCCATAAATCCACTTTCCGTCATTTCTATACATATGGAATCCGGTTGTAAACCATATTTTTTAATCACATCCAATATATCTCTTTCAACATTGCCATGCATAATCTGAACATATGAAACATTGATATTCATCTTAAAATCAGGAATATATTGCTGGATTTCACAACATGTTTTCGCTGCTTCATCTAATATATATCTTCCTGCCGGGATAATTAACCCGGTTTCTTCCAGTAATGGGATGAAGTCTACTGGTGAAACTGTCTCCGTATCTTCTTCAGAGGTCATTGAGAAACGCATAAGCGCCTCTGCACCAATAATCCGCTCTGAGCTGCAATCCACAATTGGCTGGTAATACACCTCAAAGCCGTTGAATCCATTCACAACAGAATTACGGAGTGCCGCTACTATCCTTCCTGTTCTTAAAAAGCTCTCGTAGTCGTTCTCATCAAATATATAGAATCCATTTTTTCCCATTTTTTTGGCTTTTTTAAGGACAAATGCAAATTTCTTGCGGCACTCCTCGTAGCCTTCACAAGCTGTTGCTGCATCCACAACACCAACAGAAATCGAAAAAACAGCCTCATATTTTTCAGATACTATAAACTTGTAAAGTCTGGCATCAATCATCTTCTTAAGCTCTGCAGCATATTCCTCTGAAGAATGTTCCAAATCAACAATCACATACTGATCTGCTACAAGATGATATATCTTCTGTTTATCAGAAAGACATTCTTTTATGCAGTCAGCTACACTTTTCAGAATATAATTGCCGTAAGCCGCTCCACGTGAACTATTGATTGCTCCAAAATCATCTATTCCTATATGCATAAGAAATCCCTTAGAAATGTGTGTCTTCTGCGAGCGCATATAGGCATTAAATTCAGGACCTCCAAGCAATCCTGTGACATTATCTGCTCTTCTTTGATTGCCAGTCTCTTTCATGCAGCCAACCAGATATTGTGCGTTCCCTTGTGAATCATCAATCACTATACCACGGCAGTTAATCCATACCGGCATGTCTTCTTTATCAAGCCATCTGTAATGAAGATTATGTACCTTTTCTTTTCCTTCACATATAGCCGTAAGGTGCTCCTGGAGCATCTTACGGTCTTCTTCATAAACCAACTGTAAAACATCATTAGTAAAATTATTCATAACATTATCCGATATCTTAAAACGGTTCACAGCCGATTCAGAAAACTCTATTGTATTATTCTGCAAATCATATATATACAGATAATCATCCATACATTTTGCGATTATTTCTAATAAAGTTTCTTTTGGCAGCTCACCAAATACCTTAAATATATTCTCACTCACAACAAGAACCTTTCTTTCCTAATCGTATCATAAGATACCAGAGTTAAAAGTCCTAACCCCGCATGAACCTGCTCATAAGTGGGATCAGTACTTTTATGCCCCCAATATCATTATAATTCTCTTTTAACCTTTAGAATAACTTAAATCTGTTTACACGCTCATTCATCTTATCTGCACTCTCTGAGAGATTAATACTAATTGCTGTATTCTCTTCTGATGATGCTGCTGTACTCTGTACAACACCTGAAAGCTGTTCAATTCCCTGTCCGACCTGCTCTAATGACTCTGCCTGTGCATTGGCTTTCTCCATTGTATTCTCTGCCATTTCTGCAAACGAATCCATGTCCGAAATAATCTCATTGAAAGCTTCTGCCGTTGTAATTGTAACTGAATTTCCTCGTTGAATTTCAACTAAAGTTTTATCTATTAAATCTCTTGTATTTACCGCTGACTTAGCACTATCTGCAGCAAGTTTTCCTATCTGATCTGCTACTACCGCAAAGCCCTTACCTGCCTCACCTGCCCTGGCAGCTTCTATCGAAGCATTAAGAGCTAACAAATTAGTCTGTGAAGCAATATCTTCAATATCTGTAATAATATTACCTATTTCCTTAGATATCTCTGTAATATGTTCCATCTCTGTCAACAGAACATTCATTTTTTCCTTTTCTTCATTCGCTTTGTTCGCAGAAGCTCTTACACGTTCAGATGCATTTTTTGTTTCCTTTGCAGTATCTACAGCAAGGTCAACAACTGTATCTATTGTTGCATTCAATTCCTGAATAACTCCGGCCTGTTCTGTTGCACCATCTGATAAAGACTTTGATGCACTTTCAACTTCCTTTGCGTTATGTGTAACCTGTTCAGCAATACCGTTAATTTCTGACAATGTACTGTTAAATCGTTTCAAAATATATACAAGTGAATCTTTCAATTCTGAAAAATCACCCAGAAACGGCGTAATATCATCACCATTTCTTGTCAAATCACCCTGAGCTATAAATTTAACCTCCTGAGAAATCTCACGGACATAATCTGAAAGAATATTCATTGCTTCTTTCAGCATTCTAATTGTATCTCCGAACTCATCATCTGATTCGTAAGTAAGCATTTCTATATTAGACAGTTCACCTTTTCTAAGACTGGCAACTGCTGCATCTATCTGCTGTACCGGTTCTGTTATTGAATCTGTAATTATCTTTCCGATAACTGTTGCAACTACTGCAATCGCGATTCCTGTTACAATAATGACAATAAAAATAATAATAGTACAGATGTTGGCAAGTGTTTTCGCATTATCTAATTCCACCTGGAAATCATCACGTAATGTATTTAATTTTTCTACGAATGACTTATTGCTTTCATATGCACTTCCGATCATAAGCTTAGCTGCTTCAGCCTGTTTATTATCTCTACTCAATTTGTATATTTCATCTGAAGCTGATCTGTATTCTTCCCACGCAGAACTTGCCTTTTCGTAATCGGTTTTTCCTTTCTGTGCTTTCTTATTTGAATTAATTATCTCATCTAACTTAGCTAACGTATCTTTAATCTGACTTTCTATATTATCATTTTCTTTTTCACACGAAGCCATAGCTGCGGCATCTGATTCTACAAGATGCTGATACTGCTTGATTCTATACTTAGCAGTCATTTTTTCTAAGTCCTGCAGATACTCAAGTGAAGGAGACCACACTTCCGTAATATTACGTATATTCGAACGAATCACTAATGTCGATACAAGTGCCACCAGTACGAAAAACGCTGTCATAACTAATACCGACGTCCGATATACCTTCAATTTCGCTGCAACTTTTAAATTACCTATCCATTTTTTAATCTTTGCCATATAGTTTCCCTTCTTTTGTTTTATTAGTAATAATTAACTTTTTCTGAATCACATTGTAAATAATCATGAAAAATCTATTATCTCCCGGAAATTACAATCTTTCATCCTAAAAGTTCTGTTAAATATATCACAGAATTGTTTAAATTGCAATAAATATATAAAAAAAAATGTATATTTTTCACAAAAAAATTATCTTACATATATAACCTCATATTGCATTTAAAACTCTATCCATAGTAATTTTACACTATACCGCTCCTTTTATTTTATACATATCTTCTAACGTTTATAAATACAAGCTGTTACACTGGTAGAAAAAATGTCTTTAATATTATTTTAGGGTATGTAGAAAAATTTTCTACACACCCTATTTTTACGGTTTTGAAAGAAGACCGGATTCAAACGAAATCGTCATACATTCCTAATATTTATTTTGATCCCATTTCTTACCCCATTTATTTTGGTCTGAAACGACCCTAAACGGTGTAAAACGGTAATTTTTTTACTTGCATAAAAAAAGAAATGCCGAAAATATCGCATTTTCAAGCATTTCCCTTAGTGGAGTAGACGGGAGTCGAACCCGTGTCCAAAAGCCCATTCACTGTTCTTCTACTATTATAGTTGATTATTGTGGGCAAGCCCTCATTCCCTCTGGTATCAGGAAACCAACACCCCAATACTTTCAGTAGCTTCATAATACGCCCAGTGACTCAAAGCTTTGTCAAAGTCGTTTCTCACATAGTCGAAGCCTGGATCCTAAAGTGTGAGTGCTCTAGGTCAGACTGCTGCCATTAGGCAGCGTATGCTAAATTATCTTCAGCGTTTATATTTAAGTTTGTGATTTGACGCATCACCTGCGAATAGCTTCACCAGCTTCAAAACCCCTGTCGAAACCTTTACTACCCCTGAGTTTATCCACTTCTTTAAAAGTATAGCATTTATCATACTTATATGTCAACAGTCCCTGCCTCCATTTTATGAAGCAGAAACAAACTTTTCACTTCAGCACATTATTATTTCAAGAAAAACATCAAAACTTATTGACATAAACTATTCTATCGGATAAAATATCATAGTATGTTTACATTAGAACGTCCGTGTCCGGCTTTAATGCAAAACAGATAAAATGAATTTTAATAAATAATATTTTGGAGGTGTACGGATTGGCTAACATTAAATCTGCTAAGAAGAGAGTATTAACAACAAAGACTAGAACAGAAAGAAATAAGGCTGTTAAGTCTAGAGTAAAGACTTATATTAAGAAGGTAGAGGCTGCTGTTGCTGCTAACGATAAGGCTGCTGCTCAGGAAGCTTTACCTGTAGCGATTGCAGAAATTTCTAAGGCTACTTCTAAGGGAATCTTCCACAAGAATACAGCCGCAAGAAAAGTTTCACGTTTAACTAAGGCTGTAAACGCTTTAGCATAATTTTTCTTAAAATAAGCAAATAACAAAACCGATGCTGTCACCCACTCGCATCGGTTTTTTATTTGCTTATTTTTTACTATATTTTATTATAATAAGCTCAACTCCCATCTTATCGTCAAGCTTACCATTTTTAACAGCTTCTTCAGTATCTACGCAATCTTTTAACGCATCCTTTATCTGCTCGATTGAAAAATATTTTGCCTGAGTAACATATTTACCTACTATAAAAGGTGCCACTCCCATCTCAGACGCAATCTGTGCATTGCCCCTGCCATCTGCAAGAGCTTCCTTGACCTGCAATAATCCGTTGAACTGCCTTACTATAAGATATAATATTCTCATCGGTGGTTCCTTTAATGTAAGAAGGTCATAATACAATTCAAGTGCCTGATGCTGCCTTTTTGTTGCAATTGCAGTTATCATGTCAAATATCCTGCTTACAGTCTGTGTTGTGCACACCGCCTCAACATCCTCTGCTATTATCTGTTCCTTCTCCATACAATAGCTTATAAGCTTATCAAGCTCACTTCTTATATTATCCATGCCTGCCCCGGTCTTGGAAAGCAGTAAATCAACTGCCTGACGGTCTATCGTCTTTTGTTCTCTTTTTAAAATGCCGGCAATCCATTTAATAAGAACTGATGTCGGCTGCTGCTTCATTTCACAGACATAACCATTGGAATTAACTGCTTTATATAATTTATTTCTCTTATCTATTTCATTCTCAATAAATACAATTATCAGATAATCAGGGATATTCTTAACATAATCTGCCAGCTCCTCATTAGAAGCTTTAAAAAATCCACTGTTTTCAACGACTATTAGTCTCTTTTCTGCAAAAAATGGTAAAGTATTTCCCATATCTATTATGTCTTTTACAACACAATCTTTATCCTCATAATATGAATAATTTATTGTATCTTCGCCTATTATGGCTTCCTTAAGCTTATCCTTGTACTGTCTTTTTAAATAATCTTCTTCTCCATATATAAGATAAGTACTTGAATATTCTCCACTTTTAATATGTTCATTTATAACTTTCATTTAATGTCTCCGATTATTATTTATATACCGGTCTATTGTACCTCTTTTGCCGGATATTCTTTATCATATTCCTCAAGCATATCCTGTCTGCCTCTCTTTTTCAGACCTGTTGTTACAAGCTTTTTAATAAAATGATATATAACCGCAAATATTGGCACACCTATAAGCATTCCGAAGAATCCAAACACTCCACCAAAGAAAAGTATCGCAAATAATACCCAGAAGCTTGAAAGACCTGTTGTGTTACCTAATATCTTAGGACTAATTACATTGGCATCAATCTGCATAAGTATTATATCAAATATTATAAGATATATACACTGTGCCGGATTAACCATTAATGTAAATAATGCCGCAAGAATCAGCCCCACATACCAGCCAAAAAATGGTATTATATTAAATACACCTATGATAACAGCTATCAGCATCTCGCTCATAAGATTAGAGCTTGAAGAAAATACCCTGAATACCATCATTCCGATATAACACAGAACTGCTACAATAGCTGAATCCACAATCTTGCCATTTATAAACCCGCTAAAAACCTTATCAACAAACTTCAATTCTTCTTTAATTGAATCTGCAGTTTCCTTTTTAAAGATACTATATAAGACAAGCTTAAACTGTCTTAACAGCTTCTTTCTTGATATAAGCATATATATTGCCACAATCAGTCCCATTATTATATCCATAACAAATGTAAATACATTCATAAGACTTGTTGATAAACCGCCTGCCACATCCTGCAATAATGATAACAAATCATTAGACATCCAGTTCTGTATAAAACCATAGACCTTATCAATCAGCTGTCTTGACTGTCCTAACAGCTTCTGATTAGCTGCAAGCTTATCCTGAAGCCACTGAATCATCTGTGCTACACTGTCAGGCATAATCTGTACAAGCTTAACTATACTGTTAATAATCTGTGGAACGATTACCATTACTATTACATATATAATAACACAGAATATAACTATTCCAAAAAATACGCCCATACCCTGTGCAATACTTTCTTTCCGGCTCTCATTTTTTATTTTTTTAAGAATTTTTAAAAATGCTTTCTCAATCATATTACATACCGGTGCCATTATATATGCTATTGCAGCACCTATTATAAATGGTGATAAGACACCCATCACCTTATAAAAGGCATTAGTAATCGCATCGAATCTTAATAATACAAAGAAGAAAGATATTGATAAAAATATAACAATTAATACGCTTATTACATTGTATATGTACTTCTTATTTGATTCATTTTTCATAAATAATTAACTCCATTTCTGTTGTATATCTTATATTATAAAATAATTTATCCTACTTTAAAAGTCATTTTCTGTAAGTTTCAATATTTTATTAATTGATATTGCGTATAAATAAAATTAATTTGTACACCATCAACTACATAAAAACGGATTTCAAGTTATATTTATCCTCAAGAAATATAACTTGAAATCCGTTTTACATAATTATATAAATTTTATAATGCTTATACTGCCTATGCCAAATTTATAAACATCCATAATATTTAATATCAATATTATCTTGTCTTCATTCCTCTGTTACCCATTCTGCCTGCCGCACCTGAAGATACATTTGAAGTTACTGCACTGTTTACTGTTACTGACTGGGATACACTTCCTGCATTAACTGTATAAGTATTTCCTGTGCTGATATCAGCTGAATATACTATTGCGCTCGCATATGCTTTTGATGGTGTATATGAAAGAATAGTCTTTCCTGTACTGTCTGTCAGTGTATACTGTGTTCCGGCACTTACGGACGAAAATGATGTTACTATACATGCTCCATTTTCAGCAGATGTAGGTGTTTCAAGCATACCGCTTGAGCCAAATGCCATTACTGTTCCTCCTTTTATCTCGCATGCACTATCAAAGTCAATTGCCGTATCTCCATCAGATGTCGGACCACATATAATAACAGTTCCTCCATTAATATAAATAGAACCATTAGCATCCAGTCCGTCACCAGAAGCATTTACAAATAAATCACCACCATTTATTGTCATTGTTGCAATACTGTCTGAATTTCCAAAACCACCCATATTACCTGACTGATTATTATCCGGCATGACTTGTAGCTGTCCCATGTTATCACTGTTTCCACCCATCGTGCCATTGTCTAACTGGTTTCCATCCATCATCACGCCTGGCTGTCCCAGGTTCATATTACTATCATTATTATCCTTATTTCCCGGCCGATTATTATCTGATATGCTCTGCTGCTGTGTATCAGTGCTGTCAGAAGAACCTCCTGATGCATTAATACCATCATCAGATGCTGTTACATTAATATCACCGCCATTAATTATAATCTCTAATGATTCAATACCTTCATAACTGTTCTGCATATCTATCGTTCCACCATTGATAACAAGCTGTGTATCAGCATGAAATGCATCATTGCCTGTATTAATTGTATACTTCCCATTATCAATATACATATTACCATTAGTATGTACAGCATCATCCTGACTGTCTATTATGTAAGTACCACCTGTAACTTTAATTATCGTACCTGCTTTTAGTCCTTTCATGCTATCTTCGTCCTGAGTCTGTGTCGTGGTTGTTGTATTGCCACCCATATTGCCCGGCTGTGAATTACTACTCTTTGTAGATGCCTGATAACCATTTCCTGTCTTTATATTAAACTCTCCACCATTAATTCTTAATATATGCTCTGACTGTATTCCATCTGTCGATGCAGTAATATTAAATGTTCCATCATCTATAATTATATTTCCCTTTGTATCATCTTTATCATAAGTTGATTTCATTCCATCCTGACCTGACGTAATATTAAAAGTTCCGGTCTTAACTGCGAGAAAGTCTTTTCCAACTATGCCATCTTCATTACTTGTTATATTATATGTTCCTGACACAATCTTTAAGTCGTCTGTACTTTTTATACCATTTCTGTATCCGGCATTAATATCTAATGTACCATTTCCATTAAATGTCAGGTCAGCCTTTGAGTAAACTGCTGCCGAATAATCTTCATCATCCGCTGGCACTCTTGTGCTGTCTGTAAATGTATTAGTAGTTCCATCTGCCAATGTCACAACAACCTTTTTAGCATCTTCAACAATAAATGGAGCTGTCGTGCCGCTTGTAATATTTACGCCATTTAATATAAGTCTTACTGTTCCTTTACCCGATACATTAACATCTATGCAGCCATCTGTTAAAGTTCCTGATAAAACATATGTTCCAGCTTCTGTAATAGTAACCTTATTATTTTCCACAGCCGCACCGCTTCCATTAATATTAGCAGATGTCTGTGTTAATTCAATCTTTGTACACTCTGATTCGTTCCATGATGTATTAATATCATCCTCATCCAGTTCTATTGAAATATCCGAATCTGATTCACTATATGTAACCGATGATGTATTAACAGCTTCTGATGATGAACCTGACTGTGCTGATGTTACGGTTTCTGTCTTTGTATCCGGCTTTTCACTGTCCCAAGGCATAGAACAGCCTGCAACTGAAAAACATGTAATTGTTCCGGCAATAAGTGCCGCTGTAAGTTTTCTGTAATTAATCATAATAATCTCCCTTTCCAAACAAATCTGTTATTAAAAATAACCCGAACATTATTATTCACATAATATTCTCTATTTACTATGCCTGGTAATAATTTGTATTTCTTTTTTGTTTATACCCATATATTACAGACTATAAATGTTTGAATTGTGTTAATATTGTGTTAAATATGTGAAACCAAATTTGTTTTCCTATATAATGTCTGTGTATATCCTATAATTATTATGACATCTAAATAATGCTATATTTCTCTTAATTACCACTACAACAAAATAATGCTATATATCTTATAATCACCACTACAATAAAATAAAGTTTTCTATACATCCCATAATTATTATTAAAAAAAGCTCTCCGTATCTACTATAAAAGTAATATACGAAGAGCTTATAATTTATATTCTAAATATATGTATTATTATAATATAATTAAGACATTTTACTTAATCAACTAGTACATCATTTCATAAATAACTATACCAGTCTCGTAGGATGCGGATTCGAGTGTGCAGGTATAAAAACGTAGGCGTAGCGGGCTACGCCGAGGCTTTTATACCTGTACAACCGGATTCGCAGGCAAGTGAATGGTGTAATTATTTTGAAAATGATGTACTAGATATTAACCTTAACAATCTTAGGTCTTAAGCCACCCTCATCGAGCTTCTTTACTATCTCATCCTTATGCTCAGGACCAAATGCTTCAATTGTTATTCTAAGTTCAACTGTTGCCTTACGGTTAATACTTACAAACTGGTTATGTTCAAGCTTGATAACATTACCATTAGCCTCTGCTATTATTGATGAAACTTTAACAAGTTCACCCGGCTTATCAGGAAGAAGAACTGATACTGTAAATATTCTGCTTCTCTGTACAAGACCCTGCTGTACTACAGATGACATAGTAATAACATCCATATTACCACCTGAAAGAATAGAAACAATCTTCTTATTCTTAACATCGAGATACTTAAGAGCAGCGACGGTTAAAAGTCCTGAATTCTCAACTATCATCTTATGATTCTCAACCATATCAAGGAAAGCAACAATCAAATCCTCATCAGGTACTGTTATAATATCATCAATATTCTTAGAAAGATATGGGAATAACTTACTTCCCGGTGTCTTTACTGCTGTACCATCAGCAATTGTATTTACTGTTGGAAGTGTAACTACTTTCTTAGCCTTTAAAGACTCCTGAAGACAATTAGCTCCAGCCGGCTCAACTGCTATAACTTTGATATTAGGATTAAGAAGCTTGGCAAGTGTAGATACACCTGTTGCAAGTCCACCACCGCCTACCGGTACAAGAATATAATCAACAGTTGGAAGTTCCTTAATAATCTCCATTGCAATTGATCCCTGTCCTGTTGCAACATCTAAGTCATCAAATGGATGCACAAATGTTAATCCCTTTTCCTTAGCAAGCTTAAGGGCATATTCGCAGGCCTCATCATATACATTACCATATAATACAACCTCTGCACCATATCCCTTAGTTCTGTTAACCTTAATAAGTGGTGTTGTAGTAGGCATAACAACTGTTGCCTTAACGCCATACTTCTTAGCAGCATAGGCAACTCCCTGTGCATGATTACCGGCTGATGCTGTTATAAGTCCCTTTTCTCTTTCTTCTTCCGACATAGTGCTTATCTTATAGTATGCACCTCTTACCTTATACGCACCTGTGTACTGCATATTCTCAGGCTTTAAATATACCTTATTACCTGTCTGGCTGCTAAAATATTCACTGTATACAAGATTAGTCTGTAATGTAACCTCTTTTACCTTTTCAGCAGCTTCTTCAAATTTTTCTAAAGATAATTTTTCCATTGTAGTCCTCCATTATCAAAGTAAATGAACCTTATACCCATAAATTTACTGATATGCATGTTATTATAACACCATTTATTAATATTTGCCAATATAATATTTTGAAATTCTACTCTCAGAAATTCTACTCATCAATTATTAATCAGTTGCTACTCACATTTTCCATTATGTAAACATTCTAATCTCCACAGTCATGAAATCACGATAGTATTTTCTGGTTTTATTATTCTGCATCATCATTAATTTCATCATCATGGATATCAACATCAAATAATGCATTGACAAAGTCATTGGAATTAAACTTCTGTAAATCTTCTACCTTTTCACCTACCCCGACATATTTGACAGGAATACCATATTCAGCCTGTATTGCTACAGCTATACCACCTTTGGCCGTTCCATCCATCTTGGTAAGTATAATACCTGTGATATCTGTCACTTCTTTAAATTCTCTTAACTGTGCAAGTGCATTCTGACCGGTTGTAGCATCCAAAACGATAAGATTTTCCCTATATGCATCCGGATATTCTCTTTCTATTACCCTGTCAATCTTTCTAAGCTCTTCCATAAGATTCTTCTTATTGTGAAGTCTTCCTGCTGTATCACATAATAATACATCTGCATTTCTTGCTCTTGCTGCTGCAATAGAATCATATATTACCGCTGCCGGATCTGACCCCTCGCTTTGTGAAATGATATCTACACCTGTTCTGTTCGCCCACTCTGTAAGCTGTTCTATAGCTGCTGCCCTGAAAGTATCAGCCGCCGCCATAATAACTTTCTTATCCATAGCCTTAAGATGACCTGCAAGCTTTCCTACCGATGTAGTCTTTCCAACGCCATTGACACCAATAAGCATAACTATAGATTTACGGTTTTCAAAATCATATGCATTCTCACCAAGATCCATTTTTTCTTTTATTGTATCAATGAGAAGCTGCTTACACTGCTGTGGCTCTTTAACTTTCTGTTCTTTAACCTTTTCCTTTAATTCTTCGATAATCTCTTCTGTGGCTCTCACACCAATATCACCCATAATAAGTATTTCTTCAAGCTCATCATAGAAATCATCGTCTATTGATGAAAATCCACTGAATACATTTTCAATTCCTGATACTATGTTATCCCTTGTCTTTGTAAGACCTTCTTTTAACTTGCTAAATAATCCCATAACTCACCTCATTATATTTATTTTTGTGCCTTGTCAAGGTCATTTTGTATAAGATCGACAGATACAAGCGCCGATACACCCTTTTCCTGCATAGTTATACCATATAATCTGTCTGCTGCCGTCATCGTTCCACGCCTGTGTGTAATAACAATAAACTGTGTATGCTTTGTCAATTTGTGAAGATAATTAGCATATCTTCCTACATTAGAATCATCCAGTGCCGCTTCTATTTCATCAAGAAGACAGAATGGTGACGGTTTAAGATTCTGTATTGCAAACAGAAGTGATATTGCTGTAAGTGCCTTTTCACCACCGGATAACTGCATCATATTCTGTAATTTTTTTCCAGGTGGCTGTGATATTATAATTATTCCTGCTTCAAGTATATCCTCGCCTTCAACAAGCTCTATAGTACCACGTCCACCTCCGAAAAGTTCTTTGAATACCTTATCAAATTCAGTCTTTATCTCTTTAAACTTTTCCTCAAACTGTATTCTCATGCCTTTATCAAGTTCGTCAATAATCTGAACCAGCGAAGCTTCTGCTTCAATCAGGTCATCATGCTGTCCCTTTAAAAATGTATATCTTTCATTGACTTCCTTATATTCTTCAATTGCATTAACATTGACATCGCCAAGACTTCTTATACTATTTTTCAACTGATATATATTCTTTTTCAATTCAGACAGACTGTCAAGTGTATCATCCTTAAGTTCAGCCGCATAGCTATATGTTAGCTCATATTCATTCCACATATAACTTACCAGAGAATCATTATTTTCCTGAAGCTTTTCCTTTTGTGATGTAAGCCTGTAACATTCCTTATCCAGTGAACTAATCTCATTATTAAGTTTTTCTCTCTTTCCAAAGAATGTCTTATGGCTTTCATTCACTTCCACACGCTGTTCTTTTAAACCTGCTATCTTTGCAGTACAGCCGTTAATCTGTACAACAGCCTGTTCAATCTGTTTTCTGACTTCTTCTATCTGTTTATTCTTCTCTTCGATATCATGGTCAGTTTCTGACATCTTCTTGTATATCTGTTCCTGCTCTTCACATAAATGCCGTATCTCTTCTTCAATACGCAATATATTCTGTTCAATAAATGTATTCTGCTGCATAGCAGATGCATGCTTAAGCTTAACATTTTCTGTATTGGTTATGTGACTGCTTTCCTCCTGCTTTACAGCCTCAAGCTTCACATTAAGTTCATCAATTTCTTTTTGTGAATCCTCACTTCTGCTGTCAAGTGTTGTAAGATTGCCACTTACATTATTAAGACTATCAGTTATCTCCTTTATCTGTACTTCAAGCTCCTTAACCGCCTGCGTAGAATCACTATAAGAAGCTATGATATCTTTCTTTTTACTGATTGCCTGATTAAGATTCATCTGTGCCGTATTCTTCTTAATCTGTTCATCCCTAAGTTCTTTATTAGCTGACTCTAAAAGAGTCCTTATATCTGCAACCTGTTTTCTGTCATCACCTATCTGTGTCTTTATAGCACTTATTGATTTATTTGTATCTGCTGCTGATTTTTTAAGTTCCTCTATTTCTCTTCGTCTGCCGAGGAGATTGCTTGAATTTTTAAATGCACCACCTGTCATCGAACCGCCGGGATTTAACTGTTCACCCTCAAGTGTAACTATTCTTATAGAATGTCTGTATTTTTTTGCTATTAAAAGTGCATTATCAATATTGTCAACTACAAGTATTCTGCCTAACAGATACTTTGCAAGCTTTTCATATTCAAATGATACTCTTACAAGGCTGCTTGCAACACCTATAACACCATTTTCTTTAATACATGGTTCACTTTCAAGTGTCTGTCTGACCTGTAAAGCTGATAATGGAAGAAATGTAGCACGTCCAAAACGATTTTCCTTAAGATAAGCAATCAGCTTCTTTGCTGTCTGTTCATTATCGGTAACAATATTTTGGATTGTACCTCCAAGTGCTGTCTCAATCGCAGTTTCATATTGCTTCTCAACCTTGATAATATCCGCAATAACACCAAGTATACCCTCATTATTATCCTTTAATTCCATAATTCTTCGTATACTGTTACCATAACCGTCATATCTTTCAGTAATATTAACGAGTGATTCCAGACGAGATTTTTCCCTGTGATACTGCTGCTGCTGCTTATCGGCATCGGCTGAAAGCCTTGCTATATTTTCTTTTAAACGTGTAACACTGTTATTATATCCGTCTATATTCTTTGTCAGATTCTCTATATTTTGCGTTACCTGTCCAAGTTCATTTTCAAAACGCTTAATAACTATATCCTGTAAATTTTCCTCGCTTTTACCCTGAATAATCTTACTGCTTAATTCTGCTTTTCTTATATTGAACTGTTCAAGCATTGTCTGATATTTCTGATTATCGGCTTTAATAACAGATTTTTCATTTAAAATATCATAAATGGTATTCTGTCTGCTTTCAATATCAGAAGTAAGCTGTGCAATCCTTTGAACAATATCATTATGTATGCTTTCGGCAGTTTCCTGTTCTTTCTGATACTGTGATAGCTGTTCTGAAAGCTGTACCTTTTGTTCATTAAGACTGTTTATATTGTCATTTTTCTGTTTAAGTTCTGCATTTATCGCATTAATTCTTCCCGAATAATGCGTATTATTAGCTTCAACTGTCTTAATCTGTTCATTGTATACATTAATACTGCCTTCCAGCCTCTGCTTTTCCAGCTCCGTATCAGACAATAATGACGATGTCATGTCTATCTTATTATTAATGTCATTTAACTGTTCTTCTGCTGCTTCATATTCTGCTTTTGAACTTTCATATTCAGTCCTGGCCTTTTCAAAATCTGCATTAGCAATACTAAGCTTATCATCCAAAGCCTTAATATCCGCCTTAAGCTTGTCTGTTTCCAGTAAAAATGCATTCACATCATATATCTTAAGGTCTTCCTTTAACTTAAGATACTGCCTTGCCTTCTCAGACTGCTTCTCTAACGGTCCTACCTGTTTTTCAAGCTCTGATAAGATATCATTGACTCTGACAAGATTATTTCTTTCATTTTCAAGTTTCTTCTGTGCAGTCACTTTACGTCTTTTAAACTTGACAATTCCCGCTGCCTCATCAAATAATTCTCTTCGCTCTTCCGGCTTTCCACTAAGTATCTTATCAATCTGACCCTGCCCGATAATAGAATAACCTTCTTTACCGATACCTGTATCATAAAAAAGCTCTGTTACATCCTTAAGTCTGCATGTATGTCCATTAATCTTATATTCGCTTTCTCCTGAACGGAATACTCTTCTTGATACTGTAACTTCATTATATTCCACCGGCAATGCGTGGTCTGAATTATCAAGCGTAATTGCAACATATGCAAATCCGACAGGTTTACGGTTTTCAGTTCCTGCAAATATAACATCTTCCATCTTAGAACCTCTAAGCTGCTTTGCACTCTGTTCACCAAGTACCCATCTGACCGCATCAGCAACGTTACTCTTACCGGAACCATTAGGTCCGACAATTCCTGTAATGCCGTTGTGAAAATCGAATACTATTTTATTAGCAAATGACTTAAAGCCCTGTACCTCAATACTTTTTAAATACATCTGTTACTTTTTTCCCTTCAGGTTAATATCTGTACCATTCTTCTTTAGATAGATAAGAGCATTATATGCTGCCTGCTGCTGCGCCGCCTTTTTTGTATGGCCTTTACCGCCCACTTCAAACATACATGGTGCAGATGCCTTAACTTCAAATACCTTATCATGTTCAGGTCCTCTTTCGGCAATAAGCTCATATTCCACTTCTTTTCCCTGTGCCTGAACAACCTCCTGCAAGATGGTCTTGCTATCATAAAAGAGCTGCTTATCATCTAAATCAGTCATTACAAACTTAAGGATAAACTCTTTTGCACTAGCAAAACCACCGTCTAAATATATTGAACCGATAAGTGCTTCAAATGCATCCGATATTATAGAAGCTCTTTTACGTCCTCCAGTCTGTTCTTCTCCTTTTCCAAGCATTATATACTCACTCAGTTTAATATCCTTTGCACATAATGCAAGTGTTGGTTCGCATACTATACTTGCTCTCAGGCGTGTCATCTGTCCCTCATCCATATCAGAATGATTACGATATATATAATCACTTGATGTAACCTCCAGCACTGCGTCACCTAAAAATTCTAATCTTTCGTTATTTTTAAAATTACCTGTTTTCTTTTCGTTAGCATATGAGCTATGTGTCAATGCATTAATCAGAAGCTTGACATCTTTATACCTGTATCCAATTATCTCCTGAAAACCATCTAAATCTGTATTATGTCTCATAATTCCTCTCTTCTCCAAACACGTCAAAGCCTGTTAATTCCAACGGTATTGGATATTATTTTATTCTAATTTGCATAAATTAAAAGGCCGCCATAATAAGGCAGCCATATAAAATGAATGATTCTTTTACAAGGTGTAGATGCTGCCATCTTGCAGATGTACAGCCATACAGCCATGATAAAATACCATAATCAATCACTACTTACCAGCTATAGCTTCGCTTATCTGTTCTGCTGCATCTCCAACTGTAACAATCTTAGTTGCTGCATCGTCAGGTATCTGGATATCAAACTGTTCTTCAATCTCCATAATAATCTGGAATACGTCTAGTGAATCAGCATGAAGGTCATCTACAAATGAAGTATCCTTCTGGATTGAATCAGCATCTACATTTAATACACCGGCAATAATACCCTTTAATTTTTCAAATTCCATATAATCCTCTTTTCTGTACATCTGTTATATTATATATAATCCGTGTCCGATGTACCTGACACAGAAACTTTATAATCTATCTTATAGATTATATTTTAATATTATATAATAATAAAAAAACAATCCATAATATTTTCAGATTGCTCATTACATATTATCTGCCCTCCAGTCTAAGGCGGCATCCTGCAGTATAACTTATGCAGACCAGCCACAATACAGACTCTTTTATTCTCCCTCAAGATTAGCCGAATTAATCGACTCCATTATCTTTTCTGATATATTACTCTCTTTAAACTTCTTACATTGTATAAGTGAGTTCTTTATCTCCTTAGCCTTAGCATTGCCATGTGTCTTAACTACAAGACCATTAAGGCCTATAAGCGGAGCTCCGCCATATTCGGTTGCATCAAATGACTTCATTGTATCCTTCAATGCTCCCTTTATAAGAAGTGCTCCTATCTTAGTCTTAAGACTTGACATCATAGCACCTTTTACCTTGCCTATAAGAGTCTTTCCAAGTCCTTCATACAGTTTAAGAATAACATTGCCAACAAATGCATCACATACAATTACATCAGCGTTGCCATTCGGAATATCTCTTGCCTCAATACTGCCGACAAAGTTAATATCCTTACATTCTTTAAGCATCGGATAGGCTTCCTTAACTAACTGGTTGCCTTTCTCTTCCTCTACTCCTACATTGACTATGGCAACCTTGGGATTCTTAATACCTAAAACATTCTCCATATATATAGAACCCATCTTAGCCCACTGTACAAGAAATGTTGCTCTTGAATCAACATTAGCTCCACTGTCAACTATAAGTGACACTCCCTTGGCAGTAGGAATAAGTGGCGCCATCGGAGGTCTTTCGACGCCCTTTAATCTTCCAACGATAACCTGTCCACCTACAAGTATAGCACCTGAGCTTCCTGCCGATACAAATGCATCTGCCTTCTTTTCCTTTACCATGGTAAGTGCCTTTACAAGTGAAGAGTCTTTCTTTCTTCTGACGGCCATTACAGGCGCTTCACCTGTTTCTATGACATCTCTTGCATCCACTACTTCTATCTGTTCTTTATTATATGTATATTTTGATAATTCTTCATTAATAAGCTCCTGTCTGCCCACAAGATATACAAATATCTCATTATCAATATTGACAGCATCTACAGCTCCTTTTACAATCTGTCCGGGTGCATTATCTCCACCCATTGCATCTAATGCAACACTAACTTTATATGCCATATATTCCTCTCGTTTCTAACATATCATCTAATTTTAATGCAAACTGCTAACTTAAATATAATACTATATATTAATAACAAAATCAAGATATTCACTATCATGGTTCAGAGCCTGTTAACCATTATTGTTCATAGCAGGAAAGTTTATATACTTATCATTTAGAACAATTTACTACCTGTCACCTCTATACTCCGTTTTCAACATATCTCAATTTCTAACATACATATATCATCAAGATTTATTTTTTTATTGACAATCTGTATCCATCGAAGCTCTTTGTTTAATTTTGCAACCACTCCCGATAATTCTATATACTCGCCTTTATCCTTAAGCCTTACATCCTGTTTGAAATATATAAGTTTAATAATCGGATGTTTACCATTTTTTAGCTGATTATCTATATCCATAAGGCTGTAATCCATCTGTTGTGCCGACTCCTCTGACAGTTCCACCTTAGAAGCAACAATCTTCTGCTTAGCGGCAATTGCCTCTGAATGTCCCTTTAATGCTGCAAATGGAGCAAATATCTTAGCTCTTTCTTCAATTGTCATCGTTCTTATCTTTTCAATATCTTTAAATGGATATTGGACTTCAATTATATCATCATACTTATGTGTTATCATATCTATGCTTTATGACCGCCTATCTGATTGTTCCTTTCTTTGGCAGTCGCTCCTTTTTCAAGATTCATTCCCTTTAAAATGGCATTTTTGCCAAATTTATTTTTAATATCAATCATGGTTTCCTGTAATTTCCGTTCTCTTTCACTCTCTTTTGTATCCGTAAACAGACTAAGCTGTTCAAATCCCTCCTCGGTAATATTATTTGCACACAATGTAAAACGTTTAACCTTAAGCTGTCTGGACATAATCCTGTCAAATAGTCCGCTAAACGCCTCCACAAGCTTAACTGAACTGTTCGTGGCCTCGCTAAGAGCAGCCGTTCCATGAGCTGATTTAGGCACCTTTCTTCCATAACCGTCATAAGTCATCTCACCATGATATCCACTGTGTTCTGCATCTATCCTGTCGTAGCCAAGCGTAAGTGTAACACTCTGTGTTACTTTTCTTTCACTTACGAGTTCTAATGCAATCTCATCTGCCATCTCTTTGACAACAATTCTTGCCCTGTCATACTCATAAGCACAGCCAAGCACCTGACCTGACGATATACTATTAGTTGACGGCTTATATTTTTTAATATCTGCTATGGTGCATGGTTCATATCCCCATGCATGGTCAATGAGCAGCTGTGCATCTACACCAAACATATCCGATAAAATTCCGGCATTGTGTAATGACGTTCTAGCAATATCTCCCATAGTATATATTCCACTTTGTTCGAGCCTGTTTGCAATGCCCTTTCCCACACGCCAGAAATCCGTTATAGGCGTATGATTCCACAGATATTTTCTATATGTCATCTCATCAAGACTTGCAATTCTTACCCCGTCAGCATCTGCCTGAACATGCTTTGCCATAATATCCATCGCTATTTTGGCAAGATACAGATTAGTTCCAATTCCTGCCGTAGCTGTTATTCTGGTCTTTTCATATATATTATGGATTATATTGACAGTAATCTCATATGAAGTCATCTCATAAAGCGTAAGATAATCAGTTATATCTATAAACACCTCATCTATGCTGTATACATGTATATCCTCAGAACTGACATACTTAAGATATTCTTCGTATATTGCCGCCGATACCTCTATATATTTATGCATGCGTGGGGATGCCACTATATAATCAATCTGTCTGCCGGTAAGTTTCTTAATCTCATTTACTTTCTGAACCACTTCAAATAATCTTGCCCTTCCTGATATTCCATATGCCTTAAGCGATGGAGATACAGCAAGACATATAGTCTTTTCAGTTCTTGACGCATCCGCAACCACAAGATTAGTTGTCAATGGATCAAGACCTCTTTCAACACATTCCACAGAAGCATAAAATGATTTCAAATCAATTGCAATATATATTCTGTTATTTTTCATTTTTTCATTTATTATATTCTGCATATATTCTCCCTACACTTTATATATTAAGGTATATATATTTTATATCAAATGTCATGTCTGTTATTTAATATTAATTATATCAGTTTTACCGGAATAATAAAACAGCCAGAATAAATACAGTTATTACTGCTTTATCCTGACTGTCATATGTATATCACTTTACAATTATATATGCTGTTCCGATTGATATAAGGAAGCTTTAAACATTTTCTTTACCATGTGTAATTCTATTAATTATTCCTGTCTAAACAATTATCTTATATCAAGAATATCTGAGAATCCTGTTATATCAAATATCTCCTTAACACTTTCATTTACATTAGAAATATATAATGTTCCTGATGATTTAGTCATTCTCTTATGTAATGACAGTATTATCCTAAGACCTGCTGATGATACATATTCTGTATCTTTCAGGTCGAGATTTAGTTCTGTAATCCCTGCCGGAATATCCTTAAGCTTACTTTCTAATTCAGGTGATGTTGATGCATCAAGTCTTCCATCTATTGCAACTGTCATCTTTTTATTCTCAATATCTGTTGTTACTGTCATTTTTAATTACCATGCCTTCCTTAATATTAAGCTCATAGTTCTAATCAATAGTCTTTTTAATAACAAGTATATTCTGCCCATCCTGTCTTGTATATGTCATATCATCCATGAGTTTCTTAAATATACATATTCCAAGACCACCTATTGGTCTGTCATCTGCATTAAAAGTTATATCAGGTTCTTCTTTTTCCAGTGGATTATACTGCTTCCCATTGTCCTTTAGGACGAGAATTGCTTTTCCCTGTTCTATTCCATATCCGGCTTCAACCATATCCGCTTCGCCATAATATACGATATTAGAGAAAATCTCATCCAGTGCAATATTGAACTTAGTAATAATCTTCATACTTACTCCTGCCTCTGACATTCCATTCTCAATAAAATGTGAAACAGTTTTCATATTATCCAGCTTAGAAGCAACCTTAATCCATTGTATAATATCGTTATTCATATTAATCTCCCGCAGGCATTTTCTAATGCCGGAGGAACCGCGGACCAAGTTATTCACACAATTATAATTTATTCACTTTAACATAGTAAAGAGATATATCTCCATCATAATCCCTAAGATTAAGATTACTTTTCTTAACAAAAAGTGTACCAGGATTATATTCTGTTCCTTCCGGACTGCCTATACATATTTTAGTAAAATATCCACCATGTAAATTATACTGTCTGCTGGCTATATAACCATTATAATAATAGTCATCTGTCATCTGACCTTTGTTGTCTACTTCAACAATAACTGTATCCTTATCTATAAATGTACCATCAAGATCATACCATAAGACATTTCTTGTTGCAGTAATCTTTCTTCTCGTTGCTCTTCCTCTTACAACATCGTATGTATAACCATCATATTCAAAAGTCCCTGTATATGTCTTATCAACTTTGCCTTCATGCACATACCAGCTTCCCTCATCATCTTTCGCTATTCCCTTAAAGCCGAAATCAACACTGCCGTTGCATATCTTCCACTCACCATAATCATTAGATGCAAGCTCTGTATATGAAAAATCTATATAACCATCTTTAAAATACCACCATGTATCCGTACCTTCATCATATATAAGTCCATTAGCATTAAGATTAACGGCACCTTTATCTACTTTCCACCAGCCATACTGGTTTTGGGCAATTCCATTGTACGAAAAATCAACCGTACCATCTTTCATCTTCCACCAGCCGTACTGATTTTCTGCAAGACCATTAAACGTAAAGTCAACTGTTCCAGCAGTAATTTTCCACCAGCCATACTGGTTTAGAGCCATACAGTCAGCACTAAAATCAACCATACCATTATCAACATACCACCAGCCATACTGGTTAAGGATCATTCCTGTGTATGAAAAATCAATCTGACCCTCACTTACTTTCCACCAGCCATATTCATTTTCAACAATACCATCATATTCTGTGTCAAGCTGACCACCACTGTTATAACAACGCCATACACCATCATCATCAAGATTCAGATGATAATCAGTACTGTCATAGTACTCCTGTGCATATGTCGTCACAACCGCATTACCGTTTCCTGACATGCCGGCTTCCACCATAATACCTAATGCCATGACCGCTGCCACTGCAAACATCTTAACGGCTTTAAATAATCCTTTCTTTATCATAGTCTTTTCCTCCTGAAATATAATAAATGCCAATCTATAGTGCCACATTTAATACGATTATATCACATGTTTTTAATATCTTAAACTGAACAAAAAAGGGTTAAGCACAACGCCTAACCCTAATATCAGCTATATAACAATTAGTCAACAGCTACGATTTCTTTTTTATTGTATGATCCACAAGCCTTGCAGACTCTGTGAGGCATCATTAAAGCACCACACTTGCTGCACTTTACGAGATTAGGAGCGCTCATCTTCCAATTAGCTCTTCTCTTGTCTCTTCTTGCCTTTGAAGATTTATTCTTTGGACAAATTGACATGGTTACACCTCCTTAAAATTGTTTAAAATATCTTTGAAAACAGACATTCTTGGATCCAGGGACTCTCTGTCACAACCACATTCTGCAATGTTCAGGTTAGCACCGCACTTTAAGCAAAGACCTTTACAGTCTTCACGGCACAATGTCTTGCCTGGCATATTCAGCAGAACTTCGCCGAAAATTAGTTTGTCCACGTCTAGGTTGTATCCATCAATATAGTCTTGTTCTTCCTGTTCTTCTACCCCTTCTGATTCCTGATTAAGATCAACATTCTTGTCAATGCAATATTCTATATCAGTATTAACAGGTTCTAAGCATCTATCGCAAGGAATAATCAATGTCATCCTTCCCTCACCCGTTATAGTAAGCTTATTCTTACCAGCTTTCTTAATAGAAAGTTCAACAGGCTGTTTAACAGCAATATCATATGAAGAGATTCCAGTATCAATAACATTCATCTCTATATCCGCTGTTACAGATAAATCTTCCTTTGTGCCGGATAAAAGATCTCTTAAATCAATTAGCATAATTGTCTCCAATTCACACTATTTAAGTGTGAAAATACTAATGTAATTTCCACACTTAAACTATTATACGCACCTTTATAATATTTGTCAATAATAATTTGTCGTTATTTGAAGATAATTTATAATAATCCTATTATACAGAAATAATTGTATAAATTCCCTGTAAAAACTGCTTATCAGTGACTGTCTGCAATTACTTTGTAAGTGCTAATGTTTCTCTTGCAATTGCAAGTTCTTCGTTAGTTGGAATTACGCAAAGCTTAACCTTTGAATCAGGTGTAGAAATAATTCCTTCAACACCACAAGCCTTCTCAGATGCTTCTTCATCAAGTTTAACACCAAGGAATCCAAGATACTTGCATACCATTGGTCTTAACCATGCTGCATTTTCACCAACACCTGCTGTAAATGTGATAGCATCTACACCGTTCATTGCTGCTGTATAAGAACCGATATACTTAGCTACTCTGTAAGCATAAGCTTCAAGTGTAACCTTAGCTACTTCATTACCTTCGTTAGCTGCTGCATTAAGATCTCTGAAATCAGATGAGATACCGCCTGACATTCCAAGAACACCAGACTTCTTATTAAGGATATTAAGCATCTCACTTACTGTAAGATTCTCATGGTTGCAGAGGTATTCAATGATAGCCGGATCAAGATCACCTGAACGTGTTCCCATGATAAGACCTTCAAGCGGTGTAAGACCCATAGAAGTATCTACACATTTACCACCGATAGAAGCTGAGATAGAAGCACCGTTACCAAGGTGGCATACGATAACCTTAGCTGTCTTAGGATCAAGGTTAGCAAACTTAATTGTTTCCTTTGATACAAAGCTGTGGCTTGTTCCATGGAAACCGTATCTTCTTACGCCATACTTTTCATAGTATTCACGTGGAATAGCATAAAGATAAGCCTTAGGCTCCATTGTTCCACCAAATGCTGTATCCCATACTGCTACATTTGGCTTGCCTGGCATTGCAGCTTCAACAGCTTCAATACCGATTAAGTTAGCAGGATTATGAAGAGGTCCTAAGTCAAAGCACTCTCTTACAACTTTCTTAACATCTTCTGTTACAAGACAAGATTCTATATACTTCTCGCCTGCATGAAGTACTCTGTGTCCAACTGCTGCGATTTCGTCTGTTGACTTAATTACACCATGTTCTGCATCCATAAGAGCATCTAACACAAGCTTAACAGCGATGTTGTGATCCTTCATAGGTGTCTCTACAACATACTTGTCCTTTCCTGTTGGCTTATGTGTAAGAATAGAACCCTCAATACCGATTCTTTCTACAAGACCCTTTGCAATAACGCTCTCATCATCCATGTTAATTAACTGGTACTTAAGTGATGAACTACCACAATTTAATACAAGAATATTCATTATATTTACTCCATTCCTTCGTGTATTAACACGCATTTTTATTTGTAATAAACTGATTACAACGTGATACTGTATATATAAGCACCACGTTGTAATCTTTTAGCAACTACCCATACATAGTAATGATATTAATCTTCAGGCTGCATAATATATTTTATAATTATGCAATCTCAAAATATAAAAGTTAATAGACATCCTATATCAGCTATATGTATTATCCACATTTTCCTATCTATGAATAGTAATATTTTACACAATCAAATTATGCATATAATCTAATAAGCCAATATTAAATTATTACGCATTTTATAGTATCGTATAAGACTACTTTGCTGCATTCTGAGCCTGTACAGCAGTCATTGCTACTACACCAACGATATCCTCTGCGAAACAACCTCTTGATAAGTCATTAACTGGCATTGAAAGTCCCTGAAGAACAGGACCATAAGCACCAGCCTTAGCAAGTCTCTGAACGAGCTTATAACCGATATTACCGGCTTCAAGTGAAGGGAATACTAATGTATTAGCCTTACCTGCAACCTTGCTGTCAGGAGCCTTTAACTTAGCTACTTCTGGAACAAGTGCTGCATCTAACTGAAGTTCACCATCAACTGTAAGTTCAGGATACTTCTCATGTGCAATCTTAACTGCATCTGCTACCATTGTTACTCTGTCATGCTTAGCACTTCCATATGAAGAGAATGAAAGCATAGCAACCTTAGCATCTGCTCCTGTAAATGCTTCAAAGCTTTCTGCTGATAACATAGCTATCTCAGCAAGCTTATCTGAATCCACATCCGGATTAACAGCACAGTCAGCGAATACAAATAATCCATTTTCACCTAATTCGCAATCTGGAACTTCCATAAGGAAGAAACCTGATACACTTCCGATGCCAGGCTTAGTCTTTAATAACTGAAGTGCTGGACGGATTGTGTTACCTGTAGAATGGCATGCACCTGAAACAGCACCATCAGCGTCTCCACACTTACACATAAGGCATGCATAGTACATATAATCCTTTTCCATCTGCTCCTTAGCCTGTTCAGGTGTAACACCTTTCTTAGCTCTTAATTCAACAAACTTATCAATATATTTCTGCTTGTTAGGATCATTAAATGGATCTACTATTGTTGCTCCAGAGATATCAAATCCCTTGCTGTTTTCTGCGATCTCTTCAGGAGTACCAATAATAATAAGGTTAGCAATACCTTCCTTTAAAATCTTTTCTGCAGCTTCAAATGTTCTCTTGTCCATAGACTCTGGTAATACGATAGTCTTCTTATCTGCTTTAGCTCTTTCTTTGATTGTGTCAATAAATCCCATGATTCTTGACTCCTCCTTGTATTTTGAATATATTTTCCGGTTACTACCGAAATCCTATAATGAGTATATACCAATTTTTTCATCAAAACAAGGTTTTTAATGTTTAAAAAAACATGCACTTCATTTTTTTTATAAAATATTGTATCATTATACATATTTATGGCAAATATACATATGATGTGTTGGTCAGAAAGTATCCTGAAGCTTATTAGTACTATTCAGGCTGCCTGACTTAATCTGGCTGAATATATTTAGAACACAGATAAGTAGAAGCTATTTTTGTATATTTTTCTATATCTGCCAATTTATACTTTAGAAAAATAACAATTCTCAAGGAGGATAAGTTCATAAATGAACTTGCTGATTTGTGCCGCAGGCGTCATAAATCAGTCTTTATCGCCAAGCCAGAGCTGATATTGGGCTTGTGATTCCTCTGGAATTAGAAAATGCCTGCGGAATGGAGATTATAATGAAATCAGTAGGTCTTATCACAGAATATAATCCACTTCATACAGGACATATATATCACATGCAGAAAGCTAAGGAAATAACAGGAGCAGACTGCTGCATTGCTGTTATGAGCGGTAATTTTGTACAAAGAGGCGAACCGGCAATTGTTAATAAATATCTACGCTGTGCTGCTGCCATTGATGCCGGAGTGAATCTGTGCATTGAGCTTCCCTCTTTCTATGCTGTTTCAAGTGCTGAGGGCTTTGCTGATGGAGCAGTCAGACTTCTTAATTCATTAATGTGCGATTATGTTGTATTTGGAAGTGAATGTGGCAATATAGATATATTATACAGGGCAGCTGATATTTTAGTAAATGAACCTGCTGCCTACAGAGATGAATTAAAAAGGCTTCTGTCAAAGGGCAATTCATTTCCGGCAGCCAGACAGTCAGCGCTTGTTAAATATATGACAGAGTATGAGGCATTACAAAAAAACAATAATGCACCTGTTGAAAATATAGCCAATACATTATCCTCACCCAACAACACACTCGGTATTGAATATATCAAATCAATAATAAAACATTCCTTCAATATCAAACCTTTCACTATAAAAAGAGAAGGTACGGGTTATAATGAAAATGTAATAAACGGTCTTCCCAGTGCATCTGCTATAAGAACACAATATTGCAGCTATATCAATTCAGAAAGTACATGCATTAATAATAACAACAAAAAGTTCACCCTGCCCTCTGATTTATCCTCTCTGCTTCCTGGAAGCATGGCAGAGCGTATAAACGAACAGCCCCCTATATTGCTTGATGACATGACTGCTTTATTTAATTACAAAATGTCCGAATTATTCAACAAATGTCTTTACGATAAAAACAGCATTGCCAAAGAATTAAGCTCCTATATGGACATAAGCATAGAACTTGGCAACCGCATGGCTGATTGCTTTAAAGGGAACGAACCGCTGTCGTCTTATTGTATGAACGTTAAAAGCAGACAATATACCTATTCAAGAATCTGCCGCTGCGTACTTCATATTATTCTTAACATTACTAAAATAAATGCTGCTCATTATAGTGGTGAAAATGTTCCGTATATAAGGATACTCGGCTTTGATACAACTGGACAGAAATATCTTTCCGAAATCAAAAAGAAATGCAGTCCGCAGATTATAACTAAAACCGCCGATTATAAAGATATGCTCGTTGATGATATTTATTGTACTTCTATTTATAACCAGCTTGTATACAATAAATATAATATGATTATAAAAGATGAATTCCGCCAGCCTGTATATAGGAAAAACTGATACAAAATTCATGTAACATCCAATTACATAAATCATTGTATCAGCTTTTAATATTTTATATCCAGTTTATATCAATCCGGCATGCCAATCCCAGAATACAGCTTACTAATTCTTAAAGCTATGTATAGGTGCAGGGATTCTTCCCTTTCTGTTGACAAATGCTGAACAGTCAAAGTTATTGACAGGCATTATAGGTGCATATCCTAAGAGTCCGCCAAATTCAACTGTCTCTCCAACGCCCTTGCCGACAACAGGAATTACTCTTACCGCTGTTGTCTTCTGGTTGACCATACCGATAGCAGCTTCATCAGCTATAATTCCTGATATTGTAGAAGCCTTCGTATCTCCCGGTATAGCTATCATATCAAGACCTACAGAGCATACACATGTCATTGCTTCGAGCTTTTCTATAACTAAAGCACCGTCAAGAACGGCATCTATCATTCCCTGATCTTCGCTGACCGGAATAAATGCACCACTAAGTCCACCAACATAAGAAGATGCCATTACTCCACCTTTCTTAACCTGATCATTTAATAAAGCAAGTGCTGCTGTAGTTCCCGGTGCACCAGCTCTTGCAAGTCCGATTTCTTCAAGAATATCAGCTACACTGTCACCTATTGCAGGAGTCGGAGCAAGTGATAAATCAATTATGCCAAATGGAACACCAAGTCTTTTTGAAGCTTCCTGCGCCACAAGCTGTCCAACTCTTGTAATCTTAAATGCAGTCTTTTTAATAGTTTCACAAAGCACTTCAAAGCTTTCGCCTCTTACCTTCTCAAGTGCATATTTTACAACACCAGGACCACTGACACCTACATTTATTATGGCATCATCTTCTGATACTCCATGGAAAGCACCAGCCATAAACGGATTATCATCAGGTGCATTACATAATACAACAAGCTTAGCACATCCAAGTGAATCGTCTTCCTTAGTATACTCTGCTGTTTCCTTGATAATCTCACCCATAAGTCTTACGGCATCCATATTAATACCGGTCTTAGTAGAACCTACATTAACAGAGCTGCATATCAATTCTGTACATGCAAGAGCTTTAGGAATTGAACGGATAAGAAGCTCATCACTCTTAGTCATGCCCTTTGATACTATTGCAGAATATCCGCCGATAAAATTAACTCCGACCTCATGCGCAGCCTTATCAATTGTCTTAGCAATAGTTACATAATCATCAGGTGTCTTACAGGCAGCTGCACCAACGAGTGAAATAGGTGTTATTGATATACGCTTATTAACAATTGGCACACCAAATTCCTTTGCTATATCTTCACCTGTTGATACAAGATCCTTTGCAAGTGTTGTTATCTTTTTATATATTTTTTCATTAACTTCATCAAGATTATCACTGGCACAGTCAAGAAGGTTAATACCCATTGTTATTGTTCTGACATCAAGATTTTCCTGCTCAACCATCTTATTTGTTTCATTAACTTCAAAAATGTTTATCATAATAGTTTAACCTTTCTTAAATTCTATGCATCATATCAAATATCTCTTCACGCTGGCACTTAATAGATACACCAATCTCTTCACCTATCTTATCAAGTGATGATATAACTTCGTCAAAATTCTGTACAGAATCTGTTGTATCAACAATCATCATCATATTAAAATAACCAGATACAATTGTCTGTGAAATATCAAGAATATTAATCTTTGTATCTGCAAGATATGAACACACCTTTGCAATAATTCCTACAGTATCCTTACCAACTACGGTTATAACGCATTTTCTCATTTCAATCCTCCATATCTGCATATCATCTGCAAAAAGCTTATTAGATTTACCCTGCTGTAAAACTGTAAATATTTTAGTACTTTACCATGATAGCATAGGTAAATATCTAATATTATACTTTCTATATCAATATTATGCAACTATTATTTTATTTTCAAGTTATTTTTATTTTATTTTGATAATACTGCATTTCTTTAATAGCATAAAAAATATAAGCCGTGTGGACAATCAGATTTATATACTGATTATCAACACGACCTTTTTGATAAATTAATTCTTTATTTTTGTCTTTATTATATCACTATTACATCACAAGATTGTGCAGGACGCACAATCGAGTGCCAAGCGGCAGGACGCCGCATTTGGCACGACCCGACCGTTATAGATACATAAAATGCTCATCCGTAGAACTTCTTAGTATTTATCCATCGTTTCAAAATATACAACAAAAACCGACACTGCCCCATCTACACCCCGTTTTCAACAAATCTCAAATTATAACTGTATAATCCTCGTTGGTTCACTGCGCTTTGCGACCTCTATATTAAAGTCATTGGATTTATAATTATTATTACTTGAGTCAATCTCTAATCTGACTGTTTCATATGCTAGCTTATCATAATTATTCTCAAGACTTAAATGACCTAACATTATATTCTTAACATCATCATTAAGAAGACAGTTAATAAGCTGTCCGGAAGATTCGTTGGACAGATGTCCTTTCTTTCCAAGTATTCTCTGCTTAAGATAATAAGGATAGCTTCCTACCTGTAACAGATTAACGTCATGATTAGCTTCAACTAACATCGACTGACAGCCTTTAAGATTATCAACTATATAATCATTAAAATATCCCAAATCCGTTATAACTCCGGCTTTACTGTTTCCACAGGTAACAGTATATGCAACCGGATCATTGGCATCATGTGACACTGAAAATGAATGTATGTTAAGATCATTAATCTGTATATCACAGTCTGGTAATATCGGTGTAAAAAGTTCTGGCTCCATACTCCCAAGTGATGTGGTTTCAAATATTCCATCAATAGTTCCCTGTGTTGAATACACCTTAGTATGGTCTTTTCTTGAGATTACTCCGATTCCTTTTGTATGGTCTATATGCTCATGTGTAACAAATATTGCTGATATATCTGACATGCTCAAATCTGCCATTTTAAGTCCCTCTGTGATTTTTTTACGGCTGACACCTGCATCTATAAGAATATGTGTATTATCTGAACCTATGTAAATACAATTACCGCTGCTTCCACTTGCAATGGACATCATTCTCATTATTTTAAGCCCTCCCAGTATATATCAACAACATCACCATCATGTACAGGCGACATGTAATCACAGGTTGAACCATTAAGCTTAATTACTATATCTCCCTTTGGTTTAGACAAATCAAAGCTGTAAAAATCAAATAAATCAACTAATACATAATCACTCTTACCTGTCATTCTGACCGGCTGACGGTTTACAAGTATAACAACATCCCTGCTGCCCTTCTTTAAAGAAGCTGTATCTGCTGCCTGACCGATTTCAGACTCCTGTGTTGAAGACGATATATCTTCACCTGGCATATGTATAGAAGCTCTGTCATAACTGTCATTTAAACTGTCTGATGGTTTGATATTATTTTCTATTCCATTTACAGAAGGATGTACGCTATTAGCAGCTGATACAACCTCTGACTTATTATCAGTTGCTGTATCTGTAATATCAACCTCTTCAAGCTCAAGTGACATTATACCATCATCCCGATATTCATCGTCATCATAACTTCCAGCCTCTTCCGCTATCTGTGCGGCATCCTTATAACCTTCTTCACTTACGGCATTAGTTCTTACGCTGAAATTCTCATATACTTTTGTATCCATTCCGGCAAGCTCATTGTTGACATACACATTATAATCCGTTATGTCATAATCAAGAAATTCAAATAACTGCTTAACAGTATAATAATTCTCCATTCTTATATCGTCGCCGCTTTCTATATCATAGAATTCTGAACGAAGCTCACCATTTACATAAGCAAACTTAGGACATAGAATATTCTTTCCATTGACGATAAATTCTATTGTAGACTTATACTCATCAAGCTGTCCTACTGACATCTTAGCCGGCTCACCAATTGTCGATTCTTTTACCTCAATTATATCATTCTGTTCAATCTCTGAATTAAGATTGGCAGGTTTACCATTGAGAGTTACAATTGCACCCTCACCCGGTGTTCCTCTTACAAGATGAGTCTTTCCATTAACCGTAAATTCAAGTTCTTTTCCTCTCCTTGGGAAAAGTCTTTCATTAGGAAAACCTATCTGCATTACAGCATCAACTACGGTAAGATGACTGTTATCATATAACTTTATACGCTCATTATTAACATTTACAAATATAAAATTATTCTTCTGTGTATAATAATTAGTACATATACCAATCGGTGTTACATATAAAGAATCCTTCTTGAAATTGTCAACCATAAAATCAACTGTCGTAAGAACCTCGGGACCTCTTACTGCAACCCTCTGTCTTGCAATGCCTAGATAGTCGGCAATCTTATCTGTATATCCGGTTATCTTGCCGCCACCGCCTACAACGAATACAGCATTAACAGGCTTACCGCCATTAAGTTCAATTATCTTATCCGCCGTATTTTTAGCCATGGTATCAACAGAGTCATCGGCAATCTTTAAAATCTCATCTACGGATATCGTCTGTTCAAGTCCCATTATATCTTTAAATACTACAGGTTCATTAATATCACTACTTGCAGCCATCTTAATCTTTTCTGCCGTATTGAAATCAACGAGATAATTCTTTGCAATAACCTCTGTTATCTCATCTCCTGCAAGTGGTATCATTCCATATGCAATTATACTTCCATCCTTAGTAAGACATATATCCGACGTTCCGGCACCCACATCTATAAGTCCGATATTAAGAAGTCTGTACTGCTGCGGTATCGCAATATTCATGGCAGCAATTGGCTCCAACGTAAGACTTGCAACCTGAAGTCCTGCATATTCAACCGCTTCATATAAGCCGTCAACTACTTCATCAGGAAGAAAGGTTGCAATAAGCTCAACTGCTATCTTATTAGCTTTATGTCCCTCAAGGTTAGTTATGTCAAACTCATTTAACTTATACTTTATCGGTGTATTGCCAACACAATAAAACTGGATATTACTTTCCGATGAATTAATCTGCATATGTGCCTTTTCAACTGCAAGAAGATTAAGTGAATATATATGTTCCTGAGTTACTCTTGTCTCTTCTTCAAACTCATACTCTGCCGTCGCATTAACGGTCTTAAGCACACGTCCGGCCGCCGCAATACATACATCTGTAAGCTGCCTGTCCAGTTGTCTTTCAAGGTCATTTTTTACAAATCTTATCGTATCTCCGACCTTATATATATCATGTATCTGTCCGTCAAGCATCGCCCTTGTATCATGTTCTTTCTGCGCCATGGCAATAACATGAAAACCGGCTCTGTCCATATATCCTACAACGCCGACTATACTTCTGGTTCCTATATCAAGGCCAAATACTAAATCTTCCTTTACGGATGTCCTATTTTCCACAACGTTCCTCCATTTCCGCACATTATAGCGGAATATTTTATAATACTATGTTATTTAAAGGTCTGCGGTCTTTCCATAATTATGTGTAAGCTTTTGACCTTATTTCATTTTATTAAAACCTTTAATCCAACAGACTCTCAATCTGTCTCATTGTATACTCAATATCTTTACTGTTATCTATCGTATTAACACAGGCTTTCTCATACTCCTGCTTTGTAAGCTGGCTTTTAAATACACTGTCAATCTTTTCATCGGAATATCCTCTGCTCTCCTTTAACCTGCATCTTCTTATATCCTGTGGTACATATATATACCACAGCTCATCACATATAATATCATAGTGGTCTTCAATAAGCAGTGCCGCCTCAACAAATACATACTCATATGTCCCTGCAATCCTTAATTCATTAATCTTGTTGAGTATAATCTTCTTCACAAGAGGATGTATAATACTATTAAGTACCATTCTCTTATTAGGATTATTAAATACTATCTGTGCAAGTGCCTTTCTGTCTATGCTTTTATCTTCACATAAGATACCATCACCAAACATTTCTATAACCTGTTCATATCCTGCATTACCTCTATTCATGGTATCCTTAGCAATATCATCCGCCATAAGAATATATGCATTAAATCTTTCTTTTAAAAGTTTGAGCACTGTACTCTTACCAGAACCCACACCACCTGTAATTCCTATAACTCTCATACTAATCCTCATTTCTGAGCAACTTTTGTTGCGAAAAGGCGAAGAAAAATTTGCGCAGACGATTTTTCTTCTGCCATCAAAAGCTATTTGTTCTGCTCAGAAACAAATAGCCGTGTGAGAAATCAGCACATCGGTGTGATTTTTCACACTAATCTCCATTTCTGAGCAACTTAATGTGCCTCAAGCCAGTTATTTCCCTGCTTCATATCTATCTCTAAAGGTACGGAAAGTGTTGCTGCATGTTTCATTCCATCTTCAACAATAGCTTTAACTTCCTCTAATTCATCTTTATAAGTCTCAATCAGAAGCTCATCATGTACCTGTAATATAAGTTTGGACTTCAAATGCCTGTTCTTAAGTTCGTTATATACCCTTATCATGGCGAGCTTGATAATGTCCGCAGCCGTTCCCTGGATAGGCGCATTCATCGCAACTCTCTCTCCAAACTGTCTTTGCATGAAATTGGCTGATTTAAGCTCCGGTATCTGTCGTCTTCTATTATACATAGTAACAGAATAACCTTTTCCCTTGGCCTCTTCAACCAGACTGTCAATATATTTTTTAACATCAGGATATGTTTCAAAATATTTTTCTATATATCCTGCCGCCTCTTTTCTTGTAATGCTTAAATCCTGACTCAATCCAAAAGAACTTATTCCATAGATTATTCCAAAATTAACTGCTTTTGCATTACGTCTCTGTTCATCTGTAACTTCATCAAATGGCACTTTAAACACCTGTGATGCTGTTACCCTGTGAATATCCTGCGCCGACTTATATGCCTCTATAAGCTTTGCATCGCCTGACATATGTGCCATAATTCTAAGCTCAATCTGTGAATAATCAGCATCTATATAGACACAGCCTTCCTTTGGAACAAATACTTTTCGTATTGCCCTTCCCATCTGCATTCTTATCGGTATATTCTGTAAATTAGGCTCTGTACTGCTTATTCGTCCTGTTGCTGTAATTGTCTGGTTAAATTTACCATATATTCTTCCGTCATCCTTTATATATACGGCAAGTCCGTCAGCGTAAGTTGACTTAAGCTTTGCAAGCTGCCTGTACTCTAATATCTTTTCAACAAACGGATAATCAGGCGCAAGCTTTTCAAGAACGCTTGCCGCTGTAGAATAGCCGCTCTTAGTCTTTTTACCGTTAGGCATACCAAGCTTTTCAAATAATATTACACCGAGCTGTTTAGGTGAATTAATATTAAATTCTTCTCCGGCTTCTTTATATATCTCCTGTTCAAGAACTGCTATCTTTCCTGCAAGTACTTCTCCATATTCTGCAAGTCCTTCTCTGTCAACCTGTATTCCCTCAGCTTCCATTGCATATAATACAAATAAAAGAGGCATTTCTATATCATTGAACAAATCGGACATTTTCTCATGTTCAAGAATATCATTTAACTTATCCCATACCGTAAGATTAATATAGCTTTCAAGACATGCCATGCGGCAGAGTCCGTCCTCATTAATCATAAGGCTTTCTTCAAAAGAAGACTTTGACAAAAGCTCTGTCCTTGAATTGACATTTACCTGCATATAATCTCTTGCCAGTGTATCATATCCATATTCATCATTATTAGGATTAATAAGATATGCTGCTATTCCAACATCAGCAAACATGCTCTCATCTACTTCAAGTTCACTTTTTGCAGCATCTGGTGTATTCTTTTTAAACAAATGCAGATAAGACTTAAGATTATTGGTTATAATCTGTCTTGAAGTACATTTTTTACATATATCAGTCATTTCTCCTGCCAGATATTCCTGTGTAATAAATCCTGCTGCCGGTATAAAATATATATTTTCTTTATCAAATGCAAGCGATACAGCTGACAATATACCCTTTTCATAACACACAGAAAGACCTATGTCACGTCCATTCTTAACAAGTGCAAGTGCCTTATCAAATACATCCTGTGCCTCATTAAAGTCTGCTACTTTCCTGAACTTATTATATATATCAAGCTCATTTTGTATCTGCTCACTGTCAAATCTCTTTAAAAATGATTTGAAATTAAAGCGTTTAAATAATTCATACGAATCAGGATTAAAATATCCACCAACTGCCGCAGACTCCACATCATAATCTATAGGCACATCTATATCTATAGTTGCAAGGAATTTGCTTAGCTTAATCTGCTCGACATTTTCACTGATTGACTTCTTAGCCTTTGGCGGCTTGAGCTCTTCAAGGTGTTCAAATACATTTTCAATACTATGATATTTCACAATTAGTGCTGAAGCTGTCTTAGGTCCAACCCCCGGCGCTCCCGGAATATTATCGGACGCATCCCCCATAAGAGCCTTTACATCTATAAATTCAACCGGTGTTACACCATAAAGTGTCTCAACATCTGCCGGCAGATAATCCTCCACTTCCGTAACACCTTTCTTTGTCTTAGGTATTCTTATCTTGATATTAGTGTCCGCTAACTGTAAAAGATCCCTGTCACCTGATATTATTGAAACATCTATACCAGCTCTTGAGCTTCTCTTTGCAAGCGTTCCAAGAAGGTCATCGGCCTCAAAACCTTCTTTTTCAACTATAGTTATTCCCATAGACTTTAAGACTTCCTTTATCAGAGGCACCTGCTGTTTAAGCTCCGGTGCCATCGGCTTTCTCGTTCCCTTATACGCCTCATATGTCTTATGTCTGAATGTCGGAGCACTAAGGTCAAATGCAACGGTTATATAATCAGGCTTTTCTTCATCTATAAATCTGAACATTATATTAAGAAAGCCATACATAGCATTTGTATGAATCCCCTCCGAATTAGTCAGGTCAGGCACTCCATAAAATGCCCTGTTAAGAATACTATGACCATCTATCAACATTAATTTTTTACTCAAATTATCTACCATGCCTTTCAACTTATTTCACTATTATTAAAAAGCAGACCATAATTATAAATTGTCCGTTATATTATAGCCGGCTTAAATATATTATATTTTAACCATTAGTATATTTACGTCAAAAAAATCTTATAATGATATATGATACAAGTGTAAGAAGTACAAACATTTCTGAAGTCCAGAAGCAAAAAGCCACATTCCTATTATGTTTCTTAACAGCTTCAATATTATTACGGCTGTCCTTTATCTTTGCTCCTATCAGTCCTTTAAAATCATACTTTTCAAGAAGCTCTCTATACTCTTTCTTTATTGGAATATTGTCCATATCATCATTAAGTCCATATTCCACTATATAATATATCTCAAATTCTTCTTTGCAATCATTGCACTGCTCTATATGATTAACAAATTCTTCTTCATCACTGCATGCAAGCCGTCCTCTGTCAAAATCCTTTATCATTGACTGATATTTTTTACAATCTCTCATACTAATCCTCATTGCAAACTTCCAATTCCCATTAACGATGTTATTATATCACTTCACCATTATTTTGTAAATTTGATGATTAGTGCGAATTATTTCTGCCTTTCAAAACTATATCGTTATCAGCGGACAATTCATAAGACGATTTATAAGCAAAAAACTACCCATATCAGCATAGACCAATATGGGTAGTTATCATAATATTCACCGTATCAAAAATGCGGATGGTGGGACTTGAACCCACACGATGTTGCCACCGGCAGATTTTGAGTCTGCTGCGTCTGCCATTCCGCCACATCCGCTTATTAAACATATCAGCATTATTTATAATTCACTCTATTAAAAATATAAAGAATCTTATAAAACAATAAAACCGACACACTATATTGAATTATACATACATATCCATTATCTGTCAAGAATTTTATTAACAGAATTTTATTGAATGCAATGGCGGACTGCATTGGAAATTTTAATGCAATCCGTCACTGCCACTCTATATTTCAAAAGCTTCTTCTTAAACTGCTGTTCAGGAAATCCCCGGCTTTCAGTTCGGTCAATCACAGGCTGTTATATAATTTCTCATACTCTCTTGCTGATGAATTCCATGAGAAGTCTGCTTTCATTCCTCTGTCAACAATCTTATTCCACTCACGCTTATGACCATAGTACACGCTCTTAGCATAATTAATAATACTAAGCATCTCATGTGCATTATAGTTAGCAAATGAGAAGCCTGTTCCTGTACTCTCATATTCATTATATGGCTCAACTGTATCCTTAAGGCCACCTGTTTCTCTTACAATAGGAACTGTTCCATATCTAAGACTCATAAGCTGGCTAAGACCGCATGGCTCAAATAATGATGGCATAAGGAAAGCATCACATGCTGCATATACTTTGTGTGAAAATTCTTCTGAATAGTAAATATTAGCTGACACTCTGTCATTATACTTCCAGTCAAAATGCCTGAACATATTCTCATATTTTTCATCACCAGTTCCAAGTACTACAAGCTGTACATCTTCAGCACATATCTGATCCATTACATATGCGATAAGATCCATACCTTTCTGGTCTGTAAGTCTTGACACAATACCTATCATAAACTTGCCTTTATCTTCAGTAAGTCCAAGTTCTTTTTGAAGTGCCACTTTATTCTTCCACTTCTCTTTTCTGAATGTTACCTGATTATAATTAGCAACAATATATTTATCTGTTTCAGGATTATATACTTCGTAATCAATGCCATTAACAATACCACTAAGACAGTTAGAACGGGCATTCATAAGTCCATCGAGATGCTCTCCGTAAAAAGGTGTCTTAATCTCTTCTGCATATGTAGAACTTACTGTTGTAACACGGTCTGCATATACAATACCACCCTTGAGATAATTAGCATCATCATATGCCTCAAGCTTGTCTGATGTAAAGAAATAATCCGGAAGGCCTGTAATATCCTTAACCTTCTTAATATTCCAGATACCCTGGAACTTAAGATTATGTATAGTCATAACAGACTTAACGCCCTGATAGAACTCGCCCTGTGCAAATCTCTCCTTAAGATATACAGGTATAAGTCCCGTCTGCCAGTCATGGCAATGAATAATATCTGGTTTAAATCCAAGAACCGGTATAGCTGATAATGCAGCCTTTGAGAAAAATGCAAACTTCTCAATATCTTCATGAATCCAGCCATAAGGCTTAGAGCCAGAAAAATAAAATTCATTATCTATAAAATAAAAAATAACCCCATTATATTCAAGTTCAAATACACCTACATACTGTGTTCTCCATGCAAGATCAATATAAAAATGTGTCTTATACTGCATCTTCTCCCTATACTCCCATGGTATGCATGTATACTTAGGAATCATAACTCTTACATCATATTCATCCTTATTAAAATACTTCGGCAGTGAACCTACAACATCAGCAAGTCCCCCTGTTTTAATAAATGGCACCGCTTCAGATGCGATAAAAAGTACATTCTTCATACCTATTCCCTCCATATATTAATTATTCATATATACAGCTATATCAAAAATAATTATCGCCACAATCAGGTCATCTTTCTGATATAATATATCTGTATATAAAATAAAGTGCAGCCATATCAGCTACACTTTATTATATCATACATTGTTATAAATTACCAGTAACGTCTTACAGCAATAATCGACATTGTTCCACCCATATCGGCAGATGATATCTTAACAACATCTCCTGGCTGTGGTGCATGGATAACCTGTCCACCACCAATATATAAAGCTACATGTCCCGGATAACATACTATATCACCAGGCTGTGCATTGCCGATTCCACCTACATCAGCACCACCACCAGGGATAGCTGATGAAGCTGGTGATACATATATTCCATACTGCTTAAATAAGTAATACATAAGTCCTGAACAGTCAAAACCACTAGGTGACTTACCACCCCATACATATGGAACACCAAGCATTGCATATGCAAGGGATACTACACCTGATGCAACATTACTATCTGATGCAACTATTGAACTTACAGCAGCAGATGATGCTGTTGAAGATGATGAACTGCCTCCATTATATGAAACACTGTTAGAAGATGATGCCGCCGCTGCCGCTGCTGCTCTTCTTTGTTCTTCTGCCGCCGCTACTGCCGCTGCTGCTTCTACAGCCTTAGTAAGCTGTGCATCTGCATCTGCTACTTTATCTTTCTGATCTGCAATTGTAGCATATAATGAAGCCTGTTTAGCTGTCATCTGATTACCAAGCTCTTCCATCTGCTTCTTCTCATTTTCAAGAGACGCCTTAAGGTTCTGAATCTCAAGAGTTGTCTGTGCTATCTCTTCTAACTTAGAACGATCATAATTATATACATTCTGAACATACTCCGCCTTATTAAGCGCATCACTCATGCTCTGTGCTGTAAGGAAAGCATCAGTTATAGATGTTGTCTGATCTTCATACATATACTTTATTCTAAGCTTCATGTCAGCATACTGCTGGTCAAGTTTAGCCTGTGTATCTTCAAGATTCTTATTAACTGTTTCAATCTCATCATTCTTGTCATGCATCTTTAATTCAAGATCATTCATTTCTATAAGTAAATTAGCAAGCTGGCTCTCAGATGCATTTAACTCTGCCTGTGCCTGATTTTTAAGATTTGTCAAATCCGATACTTCGTCTGCCCATACAGTAGATCCTGTAATACTTACAACGAGTGCTGTGGCAATAAGAGATTTTGCTATTCTTTTGCGCATAAATTCATTCATTCCTTTTCTTGATTTTATAATTAAATATTACTAAATATTACAATTCTGTTAAATTATTTTTAAAATTGCTTTAACATTATAATATAAAATACATAATAAATCAAGTTCATTTATTAAAAAAAACATAAAAAACGCCAATAAATATATGAATTTTTGTATATTTTTATAAATTTTATTTAATATTATACTGTAAACGCATCTTATCAGCTATAAGTGCAATAAATTCTGAATTGGTTGGTTTACCCTTTCCATTACTTATTGTATATCCGAACAGCCCATTAAGTGTATCAGTATTCCCCCTGTTCCATGCCACCTCTATGGCATGTCTTATCGCCCGTTCCACTCTGCTTGATGTAGTCTGGTACTTCTTTGCTATCGTAGGATATAGTATCTTGGTAATGCTGTTGATAACATCATTGTCCTTTACTGACAGCATTATTGAATCCCTAAGATACTGGTATCCTTTTATATGTGCCGGAATACCTATATCGTGTATTATCTCTGTAATATCTGTTTCAAGTCTTCTGTCACTTACAGCTTCCGAATTATCCGCAAGCAATGCCTGTCTTTTATTAGTCTGTAATCTTTTATTGTTCTTCACATATCTTATACGGTTAATTAACATCTGATTATCAAATGGTTTCATAATATAATATGTCGCCCCTCTGTTAAATGCATCTTCTGTTACACTCTCCCTGCCTACAGCACTGATAACAATAAATGTCGGCTCTTTTGTTATTTCATTATCCGTCTTAACCTTTTCCATCACTGTAAGACCATCTATCTGTGGCATTATTATATCAAGAAGAACTATATCAGGCTGCTTTTCCTTAATTATGTCAATAGTTTCAAGTCCATTTGTTGCCATTCCAACCACTTCAAAATCTTTCTCTTCTCCTAATACATTTCCAAGTATACCAAGCATTTTTTCATTATCATCTGCAATAGCTACCTTTACCATTTTATTTTACCCCTCCTAAATCTAAAATGTAACATTTTCACAGTAAATTATATATTCAATGACAAATATTGGCAATACTATCTTTTCGCACTATCCGACTATTTTCGACAATTTTCATTTTAAACTATTGTATATCAAAGTGGTGCAAAATTGCGTATATGCTTCTATTAACAACTGTTTTCCCAAAATAAATAGCCGGCTTACAAGTGATATTTGTAAATAATCACATAAGAATTATTTTCACAGCACTTCCTTTATTTTAAAAAAGTTGTATTGACATTAAAATATGGATGTACTATCATCCTTTTAGATGTAGTATCAACCATTTATTACTTTCCTCTTACATAAACACTTAATAGATTGTTAATTGTAACTGACAACTGTAAATATTTATGGAAAATTGCAAGATAACTCATATTATCTATCACTCCACCTGACATAATAACTTTCTATAATATATATATGCTTCTGTCAGTTAGCAATTGCCAATACCTGTTGTAAATGAAATTGATAATAAATATAAAATAATTGCAGGGAAAATAACATAAAAATCTCTATATAATTTTTATGCTTTGAAATAAATTTTTCCGGAAAGGAAGATTATTATGGATTCAACCCAAAGGCAGATTACAAAAATCGCCCGTGAAGTGAGTAAATTCACTGTTAATACTATGAAAGAAGAAGGAATTGGAACTGCTGAGTTTGACTTTATTCATCTTGTAAGACACAATCCCGGTATCACACAGGCACAGGTAAGGGAAAACTTAAAGATTGACAAGGGTGCAGCCGCAAGGCGTGCCATGCGCCTTGAAGAAAAAGGTTATCTTATAAGAAAGCCTAATCCTGACGATGGACGCAGCCAGCTTCTTTTCGCAACTGACAAAGCTGACAGTCTTAAAATATCCAAAGCAGCTATTGAATCTTGCTTTTATGAATGGCTTCTTGATGAACTTGACAAAGATGAAAAAGAGGCATTTTGTAATACACTTGATAAGTTATACCAGCGTTCAAAAAACGAAAGACGCTCCGGGTTTACTAATATCACCGAAATTGTTAATGATACTTTATTTAAAGAATAACTGATTGATTGACGGCAGTTTCCATAGCTGCGACCTTATTAATATCAATTTATTTAAAGAATAACTGATTGACGGACAGGCAGCTTTTGAATAATCAGCATATCAATCCTATTATTCACACTAATATAAAATGAGGAGGTTCACTATATTATGGATGTTAAAAAATCTAAAGGCAATTCAATTAAACAGCATAAAAATACATCAGTTGAAAAGACCGCAACAATCTCTTATTACTTTTGGCGTGAATGGAAAGTTCTTCTTATTGTTACAATATCCGGTCTTATTTATAATACCGGTCTTGTCGCTGTTCCATGGTTTGAGGGACGGCTCGCAGGATGTCTTATGGATATTTTAAATAAAAATACGACATTTAGTGCAATGCTCTATCTTGTAATAAGCTATATGGCTGTAATCCTGTGCGTACAGATATCAAGATATATTAAAAGATTTTATGTGCGTCGTTTTTCTAATAATGTCAACAAAACCATGAAAGGTATTCTTTATGGCAATCTTGTATCATTAAGTAAATCAAGACTGGAAAACGAAGGAAGCGGTGAACTTATTACAAAGGCCATATCCGATGTTGATGACTGTGCCGAGGGCATGCGTAAATTTACAACTGAAATATTTGATACAGGAATTGCCCTTGCCGGTTATATAATCATGCTTTTATATTATGATATAAGGCTTGCGCTCATATGCCTGATTTTCCCACCCATCTCATATATAATAGCTGAAAAAATGAAAACAGTCGTGCAAAAGGCCGGTACTATATTTAAAAAGAAAAACAGTCAGTTAAATACTGCAACGATAGATAGGATTACCAACGCAATCACATATCGTATATTCGGCTGTGAAAATAACAGAAATAAATACTATGAAGGTGTATTAACTGAATATGAACATTCTGCCGTAATGTCTAATATATGGATAAGTGCAATGCCGCCAATATATAACATAATATCCATGATTAGTGTATTATTTATTATATATTTCGGTGCAGCAAATATATCAGGCACAGGCTGGTCAGTATGGGATGTTGCTGCTTTCACAACATTTATATCATGTTATACGAAGCTGTCTGTCAAATCCTCAAAGGCTGCGAAATTATTTAATTCAGTACACAAAGCCCAGGTTTCATGGAAACGTATCAGACCTCTTATGTCATCTGCTGAATATAACAATTCATCCGGTTACCGCAAAAATGATAATTTAGTCCTCAACAGTTTAGAAACTGATGCACATATATTTAACATATGCAGCAAGACAGATAATAAAAACACACTTATAATCAAAGACGGCGATTTTAATATGCAGGTATCCTCAGGGAATATCATAGGAATTACCGGTCCTGTCGCAAGTGGAAAGTCAACCTTTGGCAGGCAGTTTTTATGTGAACCGTCTGTCGGTTCTGATTCTGGCATACCTTTTCCGCACGAACCGGCTGCTGATTTAACATTGGACAAACAGTCTTCAAGAAATTCTGTTATCAGACATGACGGCAATACTATTAAAGGTAAGGAAAACAATGACATTTCAGATAATTCTGCATACACTGGCTCTATTACATATAATGGTGTTGAATTATATACAATTCCCGATACATTACGCCATAATATTATAGGTTATATGGGACATGAGCCAGAGCTGCTTAATGATACTATTTATAACAATATTACTCTCGGTGATAACGCTGATATTGATAATATCCTTAAGCTTGTCTGCTTTAAAGACGAGGTTGACTCAATGGAAGATAAACAAAATACTCTTATCGGTGATGTTGGTGTCCGTTTATCAGGCGGTCAGGCACAGCGTACTGCCCTTGCAAGGACATTACATAACAGCCGCCCTGTAATGATACTAGATGACCCATTTTCTGCACTTGATAAAGATACAGAAGAACAGATATTTAAAAATATCAAAGATAAGTATCCTGACAACATAATCTTTATTATCTCCCACAGATTATACCTGTTTCCATATATGGATAAGGTTATATGGATTGATAATGGCAAAAAAACTGTTGCCACGCACGACATACTTATGAAAGAAAATGAACTGTATAATAAATTATTTAATGACCAAAGGACGGTGGACAATAATGAAATCAGCTAATCCGGCTAATAAAAATACCAGCCATCACAATTACTGCAAATATGAAAAAACTTCAAAAAGCCATTTATTCTCTATTATATCTGACACAATAAAACATCATAAGCTCCTGACATTTTTTATATTTTTTACCGTAGCGGGTGCTGTAATAATATCACTGCTGCCGCCTCTTGTATTAGGCTCTATTGTTGAGATACTTGCACAAAACAGACGCCTTCCGTTTTATTTTGCACTTGGCTACTTTGCATTAATTATCATAAACGGATTATTTGAAGCGGTAAGAGATATTCTCCTTACAATATTCGGTCAGAAGATTACCCACTCTATACGAAGCAGTCTTATGCATAAAATTACACATCTTAATGCTGATGCATTAAGCAGACAGGAGCCTGGAAGCATTGTATCACGTTTCGTCGGCGATGTTGACACTGTCGAAACACTGTTTACCTCCGGAATTATCAGCATGATAGCCGATGCCTGCAAAATAATGAGTATATTATGTATTATATTTTTTAAAAACACAGGTCTTGCTATAATACTTCTTATTACTGTTCCTATAATATTTTTATTTACAAGAATTGTCCAGAAACATATGCTCTCCGCACAGCTTGCCAACCGTGCTGCCATAAGCCGTGTAACTAACCACGTTCCTGAAACAATCAAATGTATCAGAATGATTCACAATCTGAATAAAGAAAAATATATGCAGAAAAAGTATGATAAATATTTAACAGAAAGCTATGTATCTATTGAAAAATCAAATTTCTATGATGCAATATACTCTCCTATTATATTAATATTAAATGCAGTTATTGTATCAATTGTCATGCTTCTATCAGCTTCCGGCAATGCACAGATACTCACATTATTCGGTATGTCTGTAGGCACTTCTGTTACAATCATCAACTATATATCGCAGATATTCTCACCTATAGAAAGCCTTGGAATGGAAATACAGACAATCCAGTCAGCAATCGCAGGCGTTAAAAGAATTAATATATATCTTAACCAGCCTGAAAGAAAGATTATCTCTGATTACGGCAATTATATAACTCCTAACAGCCATACTGATGAAATCAATCATACCAATAATACATCAACAGCTGCAAACAAAATTGAATATGGCAGAAATATTAATAACAATCCACAGTCCATCGCCAGCGTATTTTCATATAAGAATGGCAGCCAGAATATTAGCTCCCAATATAGTACACCAGTGATTCAGCTAAAGAATGTTACTTTTGGTTATGAAAAAGATGATATTATATTACATAACCTGTCATTTAATATTAATGCAGGTGAACAGGTAACATTATCAGGCCGGACCGGCGCCGGAAAAAGTACAATATTCAAGCTTCTTCTAGGACTCTACCAGCCATTATCCGGTGAAATCTATATTAATGGCACACCGGTACAGCTTATTCCTGATAACAAAAGGCGACAGATATTCGGATATGTTGAACAGATATTTCATCCTGTAGCAGGAACCATCAAAGACCAGATTGCCATTTTTGATAGTTCATATACAGACGAACAGATTGAAAATGCTGCAAAACTCGTTGGAATACATGAAGCAATTATTAAATTACCTGACGGATATGATACAATTTATGAACCAACACTATTATCACAAGGTCAATGGCAGCTTCTATCCATTGCAAGAGCTGTTATAACCAACCCATCAATCCTGCTGCTTGACGAAATCACAGCCAGCCTCGATGCTGAAACTGAGCGCAATATTCTCGATGCTCTATCAAGAGCAAGCAAGGGCAGAACAACTGTATCCATATCGCATAGAATTTATGGTGGCAGTCCTGGAAGAGTTATCAGCATATAATTAATTATATACTTTTATGCTGCATTGTCATTAATCTGGTCAATAACCTTCCTAATCTCCATCCATACTGACATGTCAGTAAATATTTCTACCACACTGCCCTTGTCAGTAAATGGTGATTCCTGAAGCACAGATAAATCTTTCATTATACCATTATGCACAATATACTCAACAATCTGATTTACAAAATATATCTGTCTGCTGTCGAGATTAACATCATTAAGAAACCTTGAAAAGGCTTCCTTTGCTGTATTCATATCAAGCCCTACAATCTCACGGACAAACTCACCTAACGGCTTATGTCCATATTCTTTCTCATAGTCATCCTTAGAACCGACCTCATTCCAAAGAATATGTTCCAGACTTTCTATATCTGATTCAGTCAAAGGCTGGTTTGTCCTTAGTTTTGCAATTGCAATATTATCCTGATGTTTACGAATATAAAATTCAGCCTTTGCCTTGTAATTCTTTAAATCATCATTTTCAAGCTCAGAATCATTCCACTCTGTTGACAAAATACTATCCGTAATATCTGTATCATATTTCCTGATTATCTTAGAAATATATTTCACAAGGTTACGCAGGCTTATTCTGATATGTTCAAGCTCATCAATTCCAGCTGTATCTACATAATCCGTATGCAGAATCTTATTTATAAGCCCTGACTGTTCCTTAATCTCAGGAACATTGGCAATACCTGCCATACCCTCAACTCTTTTTAAAAGGTCACTTTTATGACGGCCATATCCCTTGCCTGCAAGATATGCTAATTCCATTCCATAAATCAAGGCATCAAAACGGACTGCATCCGCATCATCTTCATCCGGCATAATAAGCGGTGCTAATTCTTCACGAACCTCCAGTGTATCTTCAAATGTAATTGATTGATAGTTCTGCTCAGCCGAATATGTATCTACATACTTAAGATGCTGCCTCACTGCAAAATTTTCCCGATTCAGCTCCTGCACTTTGCCTGTCATCGTTTTAACAAGCTTATTCCTATATGTAATAAGTCTGTCCGTCTGATATTCAATATTCTGCAGCTTATAAGCAATTTCAAATTCAAGAGAAAAAACCGCACCTTGCAAAGCAACCACATTCTTGGTCGGTCTGCCCTGATTCATACGGAAAAATTCAAAATTCCCACAGAAATCAAAGATATAGAATTTGTCCTTATCTTCTCCATCTATAATCCCAGGACAAAGTCTTGTTCCTCGTCCAATCATCTGCCAGAACTTTGCTTTACTCATAACCTTCTTAAAAAATACAAGGTTTACTACCTCCTGCACATCAATACCTGTATCAAGCATATCTACAGATATTGCAATCTGCGGCATACCGTCAGGATTGGAAAACTCATCAATAGCGCTCTGTGCGTAATTTGTCTGATTATCAATCACTTTGGCAAATGGTTGTCCATTTCTTGTAAGCTGCGGATACTGCTTATTAAATATTTCAAGTATTTTCTCAGCATGGGCATGGCTTTTGGCAAATATAATTGTCTTACCAATTTTCTGCCCATAATCCACCTTAATTCCATTATTCATAAATACATTAAGTACCTGCTTAATGGTATCTTCATTAAATACCCATTTGTTTAGAGCTGACGAGTTAATTCTATCTGGTAATTGTCCATCTTCTAATTCAAAGGTTCTTTCATATTCTGCTTTGTCTTCTTCTGATAATTCATCATAGGCTATGCCTTCTTCAATGAATTTTAACTTAGTTTCAATGGTCATAAAATCTACAAGATAGCCATCTTTTACAGCCTGAGCAAGTTCATAGCCATATGTTGGAACACCATTTTCCAAATCAAATACTCCATAGGTGTTCTTATCTATCTCATCCTTTGGAGTCGCTGTAAGGCCTACTAATGGTGCATCGAAATAATTAAATATATCCTTATACCTGTTATAAATGGACCTATGTGCTTCATCACAGATTACAAGGTCAAAATGTCCACTGGTAAATAACTTTCCATCATCATCCTTAACTGAATCTATACAGTTCATCATAGTCTGATAGGTTGAAAAAATACAATGTGCCGTATAATTGTCCTTCTCTTCTACAAGATTAGAACATGACAAATCAGGTAATAGATTTACAAAACTTCTCTTTGCCTGTGTAACCAGCGAATTACGGTCTGCCAGAAACAATATATTTTTTATCCATCCGGCATTTAAAAGAACCTTACATAATGCAATTACAGTTCTTGTTTTGCCGGAACCGGTAGCCATTACAAGCAGCGCTTTTCTACGGTTACGGTTATCAAACGAATCACATACCGCTTTAACTGCCCCCTCCTGATAATAACGGCCTGCAATATTTTTATCTACAGATATATGCTTAAGACTTGTCTTCATCGTCTGAAGATTAAAAAACTTCTCCAAATCTCTCTTGGAATAAATAGCTGCAACCTTTCTCTCGGGATACTGGTTATCTATAATTCTCGTTTCAAATCCATTGGTAAGGAAAACTACTGGTCTTCTCTTGTATTTTGCTTCTAATAAATCAGCATATAACTTTGCCTGCTGCCTGCCTTTAACAACATCTGCACAGGTTCTCTTAGCTTCAATTACTGCAAGCGGTTTATAACTGTCATCATAAAGAACATAATCAGCAAAACCCACTTCTGATTTGTTCGGCATACCTGTAAGTTCAACTTCATTAATCCAGTCTTTTCCCTCAGTCCAGCCTGCATCTAAAAGCATAGAATCAATATAAATCTTTCTTGTCTTATATTCTGATAAATCAAGAGGCCTTGGCACATACGTCTGCTGCTGTTTTTCACGCTTAGCTGTCAGCTCTTCCTTAAGAGCCTTATTTTCAGCAATTAATGCCTGTAAATCTATATCATTATCGGATGTTTTAACCTCTGCAGGCTCTTCATCCGCTTCTTTTAGCAGATTTATATCATACTGTCTTTCTTTATAAAAATCAGAATAACAATAAGATACATAATCCATAAAAATAAACAAATTCTGTAAACAAAGAATGGCTTCATCCTCTGTAATCTTTCTACCATTATGTACAGCTCTGTTACCAATCTTTCTAATCAAATCAAGACGCTTCCATAATGCATCATCGACAATATCATGGAAGTCCTCTGTACTCATAAGACTAATAAGATTATCCTGATATGGTCTTTCAAGCGATTTATCCACAGAATACATCCACTTAATGGCAGATTCCATAGCACGGCGGCAATTAATCGCGCTGGATTCTTTATCAATCTTAAAGATTTTCTCTGCAACTATTGCCACATCCGAAAAATTATTGAATTTGGGTTCATTTTTTAAGAAATCAAAATTGGTCATAAATACCCCCTAGACATACTCCATAGCCTCATCTAATAGCTCCCTCATATTGTGTACTACTGTATCTGTATTAAGCACTTTTATATTAAAACTTTCTGTTCCAAAGTCCATTAAATGCCTTAAATTAATTGTATAATCATCATTTTCCGATATTTTTAAAAGCCATTTTGCACAATTATTGCCACAGGTTGATGCATTAAATATTTTCTCTTTATCATTGATTATCAATATCAAAGTTTTCGTTCCACCAGATAATGCAAGTGGCGAAATTTTACCTAATACAGGGCTTTCTATCAGATTACTATCAATTACTTCTGATTTATCAACATCTTTTATTATATCTTTTACTATAGGCTCTGTTATCCAGTCGTCTTCATATGTGTTTTTAAAATATACCGCTGTATTATATATTGCTTCATCCATATCTCCATAATATATATTTAACATACCCTGCCTCTTTCCAATAAATTCAATATATTTTAATTGTTATAAAATATCTTAACAACTGTTATATGTTATATTACCAATAAACTGTCTGATTTGCCAGTATCATATATCTATTTCTTAACGCTTTATAATATTTATTGTATATATAAATACTATATAAATATATTATATTTTATATATATTGTTGCATAGATTTTGATTTGTCTACATGCTTGACGAAGTCGGCGAATTGGTTTTGAAGTTCAATAGGTGGAAGCATTATATCTAGCTTCTTGGTCATATATATTGAAAGATAAGCCACCGTTGAACCCGCTTGCAATGAATCAATTTGTTTTCTAAATCCAGGCATTTCAAATAAATATGAAATATACAACGGAATAACCTTTGCATCATATTTTGATAACCAAGTAATCATTCCATCTTGGAAATAGAACTCATCATCGTCTTGAATAATGTAACATCTTCCCAAAGTTCCTCTTGCAGTAAGTAGGATATCACCACTTTTAGGCACCAGTCCTTGTTTCTTAAGTTCTTCAAATCGAGATTCTGGAATATATAAATCAGACTCTTTTGAACCTGTCTCCATTCTATTAACTAGATCTGAGATTCTAAGAAATGGAATACCTATCCTGCTTTGCTCGTTTTGATATATTCGCTTACTAGAGCCAATATCACATAATTCTTCCATTTTGTATATTCCCCAATTATATTCATTTACATCTGGATTTCCAAACATCTCGACAAATCGGGCGCTTATGATCAAATCAAAAAAAGATAGTTCCTGCTTTCTCAATTCAATCACACTCTCTAATTTACTTAATATTGTAGTTATCCTTTCCTGTTCATTAATATCATTATCATACCAAAATTCAAAATTTCCCAAATCAACCTTTTTAATATTGGGCATACATGCCCCTGAACGCAATTTCATTATTTTATCTTGTTGGCTTTTCAATGCATAATACAGATATTGCGTATTTTTTACAGTATCATAAAGATAATAACAGTGAGCGCCACACCAAAAAGATTTTCTCATAAAATTTATATATCCACAAGAATTTCCACCTTCACTAATAGTTATTGTATTACCTTCACAATTAGCTTCGTTCCACTTTCCCGAAGGATTAATTCCTCCATTAAGATAATCAAATTCAGCTTCATCTATTAACTCTTCACCATTTATTTGTGTTCCTTTTGAATATGATGCTATATCTTTTAATTTTACTAATTGTTTCATCTATAGCTTCCCTACAAATCCGAATTGACGATTTTTCAGATTTACAAATAATCAAATATATTTTAATAAAAACTATAGCCATACCACTTTATATAACCGCATTAATGCATTAATAATATATTTATAATATACATTATATTTTATTTATATTTAATTTACATTTCTATTTTCTATAACATATATGCATATTTTTTAGATAATATTATGCAATAAATTTTCTATGTGAAGATTTAACATTATTCTGATTAACAATTGCATATTGCATTGTAGTATCTATCTGTGAATGTCCTAGTATCTTTTGCACCTGTTCTATAGGCATACCTTTGTCGATTGCCCTTGTTGCCATGGTTCTTCTGAACTTATGTGGATGTACTTTTTCTATATTTAACCTTCTACCTAATCTTCTCAGTCTGATTTCTACTCCGCTGACTTTTATTCTGTCGAATGGTGAATCTAAAGTAACAAATAATGCCGGATTATTATCAGTTCTTGATTTAATATAGTTTTGGAGATGTAATTTGGCCTTTGCATCAAAATAAACTCTTCTCTCTTTATCTCCTTTACCATATACAACACATTCGCGCTCTTCAAAATTGATATCTGAAATATTCAATCCTACAAGTTCTCCAACACGGATTCCTGTAGAATATAATAAATCAATTATCGCAAGATCTCTCTTATTATTGCAATTATCTCTAAGCACCTCTATCATCTCATCAGATATTATCTCTTTTACAGCTTTTTTTGTCTTAATCTTATGAATACGCCTCATCGGACTTTTTAAAATATAATCCTCTTCTTCTAACCATGAAAAGAAGCTTGATATATTCCGTCGTATATTATCTATTGTGACTTTTCCACAATTATTTATTTGTTGATAATCTGCCAGATAATTTCTCATCTGATCGGTTGTTATTTTTCTTATTGGACATTTTACTTTTTGCAACATATGTTTTACTGTTTGATGATAATATTCCAATGTCCGCATTGAACATCCTTCAATTTTCTTGGCATCAATAAACATTTTTAAATATTCTTCATTTGAAATTTCTTCTTTCTTTGGAGTTTCTTCTGAAAAATTATATATTAATACTTCCTGTAATTTTCTCATCTGTGCTACATTTAAGTAATCTGCCATTTCATTTAATATATTAACTATTTTTTCTTCCATGCTGGTATTCCTTTCTTTACCAACATCCTGCTCCAAAAAATATATTTTTATCAAAAGTATTTTTCATTAAAAATCACAATAATTACTGTACTTTACCTGATTCATTTAATCTATATCATTTCTTTTTCTTTATAACATTCAAAAATATAATTCGGATTCTCATAATAAACACTGCTATTATAATCATCAATTTTTGAGCTGATAAATGAATTATAAACTTCCATTAACGCATCAATAATTTCAATATTTTCATATTGAGCAACCATTTTTATCAAACGCTTATATACTTTTCCTATATCCCAATGTGAAGGCACTGCATAGCCACAATCCGCTATATTATCAAAATTTCCACAAATAATATCTGCATCTTCAATAAAATCATCACTCACTTTGTCAATATTATCACAATGGTACACATCGGCGAGGTCATAAATCTTATTAATTCTGCCTTTTCCAAGTTTATTTACCACTTCCGAACGAACATTTTTCGTCTTACGTGCAATATATTCAATCAAACCACATGTGAATAACAGATCATTATCCTTTTGTGATTCTCTTCCCTGACCTACCATTATTGCACCTCCTCAAATCCTCTATAAGTCAGACATTTCAGTGCTTCATCCGTACAAAATACAATTTGGTGTGTTGGATATTTGAATTTTGCCAAAATCCAGAACTGTTCTCTTGTAATTGTTCCATCTATATAATCCGATACATAAGTATATATCTGATCATCAGCCATAGCACCTATCACAATATCATAATCATGGGGTTGTCCACTTCTGCATGCTACAATAAAATCTAGCCACTCTTCTGTCATCTCTTTAAATTCTAAAACTTTCAATCCTGATAGAAGCCTTACATCATATATTGATACAATTTTTGTATTGTAACGTCTTGCCCAACGCTGTGCCTGTTCTTTTATAACAGTACAGTAAAATCCTGTACCAAAGTCTTTTGTATTCCTGTTTACCCGTATTTCCGGCTTTTCAACCGCCTGATATCCACCATGATATACCGTCATTAACGCCATAATCTTCCCCTTTCAGGCTTATTTTAAAATCTATTATCCAAAATATTGCTGCATTAATGAATCAAACAATAATTGCGTTTCTTCCAGTGCCTTTTCTACTGCAACTTTTGATTTGTCTACATGCTTGACGAAGTCGGCGAATTGGTTTTGAAGTTCAATAGGTGGAAGCATTATATCTAGCTTCTTGGTCATATATATTGAAAGATAAGCCACCGTTGAACCCGCTTGCAATGAATCAATTTGTTTTCTAAATCCAGGCATTTCAAATAAATATGAAATATACAACGGAATAACCTTTGCATCATATTTTGATAACCAAGTAATCATTCCATCTTGGAAATAGAACTCATCATCGTCTTGAATAATGTAACATCTTCCCAAAGTTCCTCTTGCAGTAAGTAGGATATCACCACTTTTAGGCACCAGTCCTTGTTTCTTAAGTTCTTCAAATCGAGATTCTGGAATATATAAATCAGACTCTTTTGAACCTGTCTCCATTCTATTAACTAGATCTGAGATTCTAAGAAATGGAATACCTATCCTGCTTTGCTCGTTTTGATATATTCGCTTACTAGAGCCAATATCACATAATTCTTCCATTTTGTATATTCCCCAATTATATTCATTTACATCTGGATTTCCAAACATCTCGACAAATCGGGCGCTTATGATCAAATCAAAAAAAGATAGTTCCTGCTTTCTCAATTCAATCACACTCTCTAATTTACTTAATATTGTAGTTATCCTTTCCTGTTCATTAATATCATTATCATACCAAAATTCAAAATTTCCCAAATCAACCTTTTTAATATTGGGCATACATGCCCCTGAACGCAATTTCATTATTTTATCTTGTTGGCTTTTCAATGCATAATACAGATATTGCGTATTTTTTACAGTATCATAAAGATAATAACAGTGAGCGCCACACCAAAAAGATTTTCTCATAAAATTTATATATCCACAAGAATTTCCACCTTCACTAATAGTTATTGTATTACCTTCACAATTAGCTTCGTTCCACTTTCCCGAAGGATTAATTCCTCCATTAAGATAATCAAATTCAGCTTCATCTATTAACTCTTCACCATTTATTTGTGTTCCTTTTGAATATGATGCTATATCTTTTAATTTTACTAATTGTTTCATCTATAGCTTCCCTACAAATCCGAATTTATCGGCTCTGTCCATCCTTTCCCTTACAAATTCAACAGCTTCTCCAACTCATCCATCTGATTTCCAATTTCCATCTCAAGCTCACGGATATTAGTCATTATCTCTAATGTTGATGGATATTCAACAGGAACATACTCGACTTCTTTATATTTATTAATGCTAAGGTCATAAGCATTATCAACAATTTCCTGCTTAGGAACCATAAATGACTTATCTGTACGCTTTCTATCCTTTTCACTGTCAAGATTCTTAAATCTATGTATAATATCCGGTATGTCATTATCTGCTACAACTGAACGCTTATCATCAAGACTGAATCCATCAGCCTGCATATCGTAGAACCATACATTGTCTGTTCCACCATGCTCTGTCTTTGTAAAGATTAAAATGGCAGTTGATACTCCCGCATATGGTTTAAATACACCTGAAGGCATTGATATTACAGCTTCTAATCTCTGATTCTCTACAATTTCTTTTCTGATGTCCTTATGAGCTTTGGAAGCGCCAAATAATACGCCATCTGGAACGATACAGGCACATCTGCCGCCAACTTTAAGCATACGGACAAATAATGCTAAGAAAAGAAGTTCCGTTTTCTTAGTCTTACACATTTTTAATAAATCAGCAGATACAATATCCGCATCAAGACTTCCCTTAAAAGGAGGATTAGCAAGAATTAATGAATATTTATCCTTATCAGTATTCTGATCTGACAAACTATCCCTGTATTCAATAATCGGGCTTTCCACCCTATGATTCATCATATTCATTGCACCAATACGAAGCATAGTTCTATCCATATCAAAACCATGAAACATATGATTCATAAAATGGTCTTTCTTCTGTTTGTCATAGAATATTTCATCTTTTTTATTAGTCCAAAGATATTCTCCGGCCTCTACAAGGAAACCGGCAGTACCACAACTGGGATCACATATAATATCATCAGCCTTAGGATCCATTAACTCAACCATCATCTTAATGATATGACGAGGTGTTCTGAACTGACCATTTACCCCCGCCGTTGCAAGCTTTGAAAGAAGATATTCATATACATCTCCTCTTGCATCTGAATCATTCAGCTTAGACATCTGTGTATATAAATCATCCATCGCATCCACAACCTTAGAAAGCATTAATGGGGTTGGCAGCTTAAATATCGCATCCTCCATATATTTTGAAAATGCACTGTCTTTATCTGCATGAAGATTTTTAATAAATGGAAATACCAGCTCCTGTACTACAGAATACATTCTGTCTGCCGGATAATCCCTGAAAACAGACCACTTAAGCTGTGTTCCATCAACAACTCTCTCACCAATCTTTACTTCCCTTGCAAATACACTCTCATATGGAAGACCAAGCATAGCACTTTCTTTTGCATGTGTATTATCAGATACGTCCAAATCATGAATAAACATAAGATATGTCATCTGCTCAATAACGTCTAATGGATTAGTAAGACCTCCTGTCCAGAAAATCTCCCATAAACTGTCAATTCTGTTTTTTAATTCACCTGTAATCATCTTTTAATTCTCCAAATTTCATGTATATTTTATTCAACAGTAATTAATCGCTGTCTTTGATTGTCTGCCACCGTAACTCTATCACTGTTATAAACCGTGCTAAATTAAGCGGTTTCATTTTTAAAACATAATATAATTAATTATATATTTCATCCCATCAATGTCAACTTTAACTTTATTATTTGTGAAGAAGCAAAAATGCAAATGTGATTTTTCTTGTGCCATCAGTGTATCATCACATCATCTTCTCCATATATATCCCATACCCACACTTAGAATTATCTATAAATACATGTGTAACTGCTCCTATTATCTTGCCATCCTGTATAATGGGACAACCGCTCATCCCCTGCACTATACCATTGGTAAGTTCTAAGAGTTCCTCTGATACTACCCTGAATGTTATATTCTTGCTCTCGTTGTTAGACAACTCTTCTATTATGATAGGATATTCCTTAAATTCTCCTTTGACATACATTCTTATTGTTGCTGTTCCTTTATGTGTCTCATAACTATACCCCACCGGCATCATCTTTAAATCATATTCTTCTATAAGCTTAGTATCTATGGTTCCATATATCCCGTTAGTACGGTTACTGTTAATTTCACCTAACACATTAGACTTTTTATAATCAATTGTTCCAACAAATTCTCCAGGCGTTCCATCCTCACCTTTTATTATTGAAATAATATTTGTTCTATATAACGCACCATCAGATATATCCAGCAGCTTATCAGTATCTGTGTCCGTAATGCCATGTCCCAATGCTCCGAACCTTCCACCCTCATCTATATATGTTACCGTTCCTATTCCCTGTGCATCATCTTTAACCCACAAACCGACCTTATAATCGCCATTGGTATCTCTTACAGGACGTATACTTACATCTATATCAGACTCGTTTCTTCTTACTGTAAATATGAGCTCCCCACCGTTAAATTCACTTATAATATCTATAAGTTCATCCTTTCTGTTTATATAATTACCATTTACGGCAGATATATAATCTCCCGTTCGGATAACATTTTCACAGGGGCTTATCAGATTGCCATAAGAATCCTCAATATTTTCAGTTCCGACAACAAGCACACCATCTGTCTTCATATACAGACCTGTCTGGAATCCACAAGGGTAAACATTCTTTTGCTCTACCACATTGACATTGACTGTGCTGATATCAAATACTCCAAACAGCTTTATATCCATCTTATATGTTCCGGTACTTCCTGCTACAAATGTAACCGGTTTATTAAAATCCACCGTCTGTATTACATTATCACCTGTTACCGGAAGATTTAATTCAAGCGTTGTAGTTTTATTATTTTCTACATATATATTACGAGGAATCTTTTTCATAAGAATTCCTGCATATATTCCAAAACCCGCTGCAATAATAACACCAATCACAGTTAAAAAAAATAACCTGAATATTTTATTGTTCTTACGATATTCCTTCATAATCCACTCCATTCCGCAGGCACTTTCTAATGCTGTAGGAACCACAAGCCAAATGTCAGATTCAGCTCTGCAATAAAGGCTGTTTTGTTACACCTGCGACACAAATAGCCGGTTCACATACAAACTTGTCAAACATAGATAAATCCTATACTGTCAGTTATAGCTTAAAAACAACAGTTTATGCTTTTGGATGTTATATCTTATGAATATTATCTGCATATAATAAAATATTAATATAGGTTATTTTTTCTATCTGCTAAAAATATAGCAGTTAATATAATTGTTATTTTTTGTAATTTTTAAAAATTCTCGCTTTCTCCTTTAATTCTCTCGCATTATCAAGTGCTGCCTTAGTAAGTTCACTTCCACCAAGAAGTCTTGCAAGCTCCTTGTCTGATTCTTCCTCCTTCAACTGATATATGTCAGTTGTCGTTGAATTATTCGTGGAAGTTTTTTCAATCATAAAATGCGAATCTGCCATAGAAGCAATCTGTGGAAGATGTGTAATACATATAATCTGATGCACCTGCGATAATTCAGACAATTTATTAGCTACCATCTGTGCAGTACGTCCGCTGATTCCCGCATCAATCTCATCAAATATAAGTGTTCCAATATTATCCTGATTAGCAGTTACCGTCTTAATCGCAAGCATAATTCTTGAAAGTTCACCGCCTGATGCAATTCTAGATAACGGCTTAAGATCTTCACCCGGATTAGTTGATATTATAAAATGCATAAAATCATTACCATTAGCGCTATAATCATCTGTCTTTGAAAATTCAGCTTCAAATCTTACATCAAGAAAATTAAGATCCTTTAATGCGTCTATTATCTGTGTCTCCAGTTCCTTAGCCGCTTTCTTTCTTACATTGGTAAGCTGTGTACAGATATTATCAACGATAATTCTTTGTGCCTCTGCTTTCTGTGATAAAGTCTTTATAAGATTATCATGGTCATACAGCTTCTCAAGCTTACTCTTCTTATCTTCAAGATATTCTGATATATCCTTTATTGTTCTTCCATACTTCATCTTAAGTGAATTAATAAGGTCTAATCTTTCCCTTACTCTGGTATAATCTTCCTCATCAAATTCACATTGTTCGATATAATCTGATAACATCCTTGAAGCATCTGATGCCATACTCTCAAGGTCTGCCAGTGTATCCGCAATCTTTACAAGACGTTCATCATATTGTGTTACACCGTTAATATTCCTTGCAGCCATGCCTGTCATCATCGTTATATTCTCATTTCCATCATCAAAATAGGAAACAGCGCTTTCAATGCTCTCCATTATCTTCTGTGCATTAGCCATCTTCTTAAATTCTGCTTCCAGTTGCTCATCTTCCCCATCCTTAAGACATGCACTCTCAATCTCATTAACCTCATATTCCATAAATGAAATCTCACGGCTTCTGGTATCGGCATCAATATCAACTTCCTTCAATTCCTTAAGTATTCCCGAATATATTCCATACTCCCTTTTAAGTTCATTCTTAACCGGCAGGATACTGTCTTTTCCAAAATTATCGACAACGGCAAGATGTTTCCCCTCATTAAGTAAGATCTGATTATCGTGCTGTCCATGAATATCTATAAGATATGCTGCAACAACTCTTGCCTGCGTAGCAGTACAATTCTGTCCATTAATCTTAATTACTGAACGTGTCGGCATAATCTTTCTTGATATTAATACATCACCATCATCAAGCTCCTCTATATCCATGCTTCGTAATGTCTTTATGACTTCCTTATTATCTGTATGGAACATCAGTTCTGTTAAGGCGTAATCACAGCCCTTTCTTATAATATCAGCCGATACCTTATTACCTATAGCAATGTTAATCGAACCAAGTATAATAGACTTTCCGGCACCCGTCTCGCCTGTAAGAATATTAAGCCCATTATTAAAATATATATCCGCTTCTTCAATCAATGCAAGATTCTTAACATGTAAATTAGTCAACATAATATAATACCCGCCTTTTCATTCAAGATTCTCCCACAAATCTTGCTGCGAGCCGCCAGTCAGCTATGCTGACTTTTTCATATCAGCGGCTCTGCAATCCTTGCACAGCGTAATCTTTGCCGGAGATTAAACCCCGACTGAGACAATATTGTTCCCATTCCTATAGAAGAATGGGTCATCTCAGACTGGGATAAAAATAAAATCCGCTTACAGGAATTTCCTATAAACGGATTATATCACATATCACATATTAAGTCAAACAAATGTTCGATTTCGTTGTTACTTATTAATTATATTTCTCAATCTGCCCATTACCTTAACAGTATCATCAACTGTTCTTACGGCACACATAATAGTATCATCACCGGCAATTGAACCTACTATCTCATGCCATTTTAATGCATCAAGTGCTGCACATACAGCCATAGCCATCCCCGCAACTGTCCTTATCACAATAATATTCTGTGCCATATCCATTGAGATAAAACCCTCTTTTAGTACACGGATGTACTTATTATTCATCTCAACATCAGCATTCTGTATTATAACATATCTTTGCTTACCACCATCTACTGACATCTTAGTAAGATTGAGTTCTCTTATATCTCTTGATACAGTTGCCTGCGTAACATTAAAACCCGCCTTATTAAGAGCATCCGCAAGTTCTTCCTGTGTTCCAATGCTATATTTTTTTATTAATTCAACTATCTTATTATGTCTTTCCGACTTCATTGCTTCACCCCTGATTAATAATTTTTATTCAGTCCTTTGTTATAATTATACACTAATCCTCATTCCATAGCAACTATGCTGAGAAAAAAACACACTTGAAAAAAACTATGAAAGGCCGGCTTACATCTTCGTCCTTATTCTTTGTAAGAAACTCAATTTATTAGTCTTTATAAGTCTTGTCTTCTTATCTGATCTTTTAATAACAATTCTGTCTCCGGATATCATATGACAGAACATTTCACCATCAAAGGTCGCCACCCTTTCTTCTTTAAGCTTTTTATTATCTCCTATCTGTATGCTTATCTCATCATCAGCACCAAATATAATACTTCTTTTGTTAAGTGTATGAGGACATATAGGTGTAAGCATAAGAAGCTGCGCATTCGGCTGTACAATAGGTCCGCCAGCCGAAAGACTATATGCCGTAGACCCCGTTGCAGTAGATATTATAACACCATCTGCTGAATATGAATTAAGATATTCGTCATTAACACACACATCAAAATCAATAACACTAAGTATTCCTCTTCTGTTAATAACGACATCATTAAGCGCTGTATTCTGATAAATAAGTTCATTATTCCTATATACATATCCGTCAAGCATCATTCTGCTGTCAATCTCAAATCTGCCCTCATCAATCTGGCATAGTGTTTCTTTAACATTATCCATATCGGTATCTGTAAGAAATCCTAACGTACCGATATTCACACCAAGCAGCGGAAGTTCTCTGTCAATAAGATCTCTTGCCGCCTGAAGCAGTGTTCCATCTCCTCCGAGTACAATTACACAATCGGTATTCTCCGGAACAATATCGGCATTGGTATATCGGTACTGTGTGCCATCTGTATCCTCATCAATATCCTGACAGCCACATTGCTTTCCCATATCTTTAAGAAACTCCATAATGCGGTTAGTCATTTGATGTTCCGGGTCTTTATTCTTATTAGCTATAATATAATAATTGTTAAAGCTCATTATCTAATCCTCTTAATCAAGTGTTTCATGTGCTTTTTCCACTATATTCTGTGGCACAAATGGTATATGTTCATATATGCCCTCTGTATGCTTCTGCAAATGGAGAAGATATTCTATATTCCCCTCCGGTCCCTTTACAGGTGAAAATTCCAGATTAAGCACTTCAAATCCAATAGAAACAGCATATTCTATAACTTTATTGATAACCTCAAGATGCACAGCCTTATCTCTAACTACGCCATGTTTTCCAACCTTTTCACGTCCTGCCTCGAACTGTGGCTTGATAAGACAGACAATCTGTCCATCATCTGATAAAAGCTCCTTTACAGGACCTAATACTTTAGTAAGTGATATAAATGATACATCTATGCTGGAAAATTGTATCTTATCCGGTATATCATCAGGAGTTACATATCTTATATTAGTCTTTTCCATGCATACAACACGCTCATCATTTCTAAGCTTCCATGCAAGCTGTCCATGTCCCACGTCAACAGCATATACCCTGACAGCTCCATTTTGAAGCATACAGTCAGTAAATCCACCTGTTGAAGAACCCACATCCATGCATATTTTTCCTTCAAGTGTGACATCAAAATTAGCCATAGCCTTTTCAAGCTTCAAGCCTCCCCTGCTTACATATTTAAGTGTATTACCCCTGACTTCAATATTAACTTTATCATTAAAACTGGTTCCTGCCTTATCTTCCTTCTGTCCATCAACATATACGTTGCCAGACATTATTATAGCTTTTGCCTTTTCTCTTGATTCTGCAAGTCCTCTACTGACAAGCAGAACATCTAATCTTTCTTTACTCAATGTTTCAGCCTTTCCTGTATTTTTATTTCAAATAATAACCAATATCCATACTATACGTGCGTAATTTACTATTACTGATAATTCAATCTATTTTCAATTACACATTTTTATATACATTAAAATCTTTCAAGCTCTTTATAATATGAATCAATCCTGTCAGTTACGCTATCCTCATCTATACCCGCTTCACATTTTAAAATATCAACACTTCCATGCTCAATATAATCATCCGGAAGTGTAATATTCTGTACATGTATATCATAATTATGTTCAAGTACAAACTGGCTTACCATCTCGCCAAATCCGCCTGTAAGGACATTCTCCTCCATTGTAACAAGAAGCTTATGCTCATTTTGACACCTAAATATTATATTCGTATCAAATGGTTTTACAAAACGTGCATTAATTAGTGTTACATTATATCCCCGTTTTTTAAGATTCTTTCTTACAATATCCGCCGTCTTAACCATATTACCTACAGCAATAATTGCAATCTGGCTCTCCTTATACATAACCTCTGCTTCTCCAAGCTGTACAGGCTGCTTAAATTCCTCAAAATCCATAACAGCATTTCCCCTTGGATATCTTATTGCAAATGGTCCCTCATAACTTTCAAGTCCAAATTCCAGACCAATTTTAAGCTCCCATGCATTCTTTGGTGCAAATATAGTCATGTTAGGTATTGATGATAAGAATGATAAATCAAATATTCCCTGATGTGTCTCACCATCACTTCCAACAAGTCCTGCCCTGTCAATTGCAAATACAACATGTAACTGCTGTATACATACATCATGCAGTATCTGGTCATAGGCTCTTTGTAAAAATGAAGAATATACGGCAAAAACAGGCTTTAAGCCGCCTGCTGCCAACCCTGCTGAAAATGTAACCGCATGGGCTTCTGCAATTCCCACATCATAGAATCTTTCCGGAAACCATCTGGAGAACTTTGCAAGTCCTGTTCCTCCCGGCATTGCCGCCGTTATTGCAGCAATCTTTTTATCTTTTTTAGCCAGAGAACATATAGCATCACTAAACACATCCGAATATGTCTTAGCCTGTGATTTTGCTATAACTTCACCTGTCTTAATATCAAATGGCGCAATTCCGTGGAATTTACTAGGATTTCTCTCTGCCGGCTTATATCCACGTCCCTTTTGTGTAACCACATGAACAAGCACTGCATGGTCAATACGCTTTGCAACCTTAAATATCTTGATAAGCTTGTGTATATCATGTCCATCTACAGGTCCAAGATAAGTAATTCCCATACTCTCAAACATCTGGTTAGGAATAATAAACTGCTTAAGGCTTGACTTTGTCTTTTTAAGATTTTCAACTATTGTTTCACCCTTTGGCAGCTTATACAATGTATTCGCAATACCCTCTTTAAAATCATAATATGAATCAGATGCGCGGACTTCTCCAAGCATCTTTGAAACCCCACCTACATTTTCCGAAATAGACATATTGTTATCATTAAGAACAATTATAAAATTACCTTTAAGTGATGATGCATTGTTAAGAGCTTCATATGCCATCCCACCTGTTAATGCTCCGTCACCGATAACCGATACAACATTATAACATTCCTTCTGGGCTTCCCTTGCAAATGCATAACCAAGCCCTGCAGAAATTGAAGTTGAACTGTGTCCTGTATCAAATGCATCATAATCACTTTCATTTCTCTTAGGAAATCCACTCATTCCTCCGAACTTACGAAGCTGGTCAAACTGATTCTTACGTCCTGTAAGTATCTTGTGAGTATATGACTGATGACCGACATCCCATATAAGCTTGTCCTGTGGAAGATTAAATACTATATGGAGTGCCATAGTCAGCTCAACAACACCAAGATTAGAGGCCAGATGTCCCCCTGTAACACTAATCTTTTTAATCAGAAACTGTCTGATTTCTTCTGCAAGCTGGTTATATTCTATCGGATCCAGTTTCTTTATGTCATTCGGCTTATTAATCTTTTCAAGTATCATATAATAGACTTGCCTTTCTATTAACCGGTAACAACTCTACTTTTCTCTGTTAATCAGCTTTAATATAAGACTGACAAGAAAATCATTATTTCCGTATTTATTAATTATATCCACAGCTTCTTTTGATAAAGCTTCTACATCCCTGTCAGCCTTATCCATTCCATATAAAGTAACATATGTAGTCTTATTATTCTTCTCATCACTAAATACCGGCTTACCTAACTTTTCCTGCGTACTTGTAACATCAAGAATATCATCCTTTATCTGAAATGCCACGCCGACCTTATTACCTGCTTTCTCAATATCAGCAACTGCGCTTTCATCCGCTCCCGCAAGAACTGCTCCTGCCATAAATGCCGCCTCAATAAGCGCTCCTGTCTTAAGATTAAATATAAAATCCAACTGCTTATCATCCATAGATTTATCAGTAAGCCATACATCTAAAGACTGTCCGCCTACCATGCCATATATTCCTGCTTTATATGCAATAATCTGCGCAGCCCTTACTGCCTTAACTACTTTATCTGCTGTAAGCTTAGTAATTGATGATAACATTATCTCATATGCATAATTTAATAAAGCATCCCCTGCAAGGATTCCAAAATCCTCACCATACTTTTTATGTGTTGTAAGTCTTCCTCTACGGTAATCGTCATTATCCATCGCAGGAAGGTCATCATGCACAAGCGAATATGAATGTATACATTCAAGTGCTGCCATAAACGGATACACTTCACTTTCATTATCTCCGCCAAATAATTTATAAGTTTCAAGCATTATAAGTGGTCTCACCCTTTTTCCACCTGCTTCAACACTATAATTGGCAGCCTCAATAACTCTATGCTGCATACCCTCTTCTTTTGGAAGATACTCCCTGATAACTCTGTTAATATCTTCTACTTTGAGCTTAAGCTGTTCATTATAGTTCATCCTGTCCACCTTCTCCATCATTTAATATAATAATCTGTTTTTCAACCTTATCAAGCTGCTGGCTGCAGTTCCTGACAAGCTTTATCCCTTCATTATATACCTTAAGTGACTCATCTAATGATATATCAGGCTGTCCGAGCCTTTCCAATATCTCCTCCAGTTTTTCAAATGACTGTTCAAGAGTCTGTCCCTTAGCCATATATATCTCTCCATTTCTTACGATAATATTATTTTCATTCCATAATATTCTAATATATGTGTGTATAATACTATTATTGCTATTAAAGCACCAATATATACCAGTATTCCTGTTGTCCTGCTAAACACCTGAAATATTCAAAATCTAAAATTATACCTGTATGTTATAATCCGGTATATAATTATTAGTCAGCTGTAACAGAATCTACACTGGTATCGGCATATCCATCCTTAAACTGTACTTTAAGCTTATCTCCACGCTTAAGCTTTCTGACAGAAGATACCTTTTCTCCATTCTCATTCTGAACATAAGCATATCCTGCCGATAATCTTGTAAGAGGCGATGCTTCCTGCAGCCTTGATGCATATATCTGAAGTCTGTGGCGTGCATCTTTATATTTATTCATCATAATATTATTAAGTGAATCTTCTATCCCCATAAGTCTTTGTCTGTTCTCATCTAACTGATTAGACGGACTTAAGAATCTAAGCTTTAATTCACACTTATCAAGATAATTCCTTTTCCCGTCAATTATTCCCATAAGCGAAGAATTAAGTGCTTCATTATATGCCATAATTTTCTGTTCTATAAGACTTATATCCGCAACCGCAAGCTCAGCTGCCGCTGACGGAGTAGGCGCTCTCAAATCTGCAACAAAATCAGTTATCGTAAAATCAGTTTCATGTCCTACAGCAGATATTATGGGTGTTTGTGCATCAAATACCGCCTCTACGACCATTGGCTCATTAAATGCCCACAAATCCTCTATTGAACCTCCGCCTCTGCCTGCAATAATGACATCCAGTCCCATCTTATCAAGTGTTTCAATACCTTTTACAATACTATACTTCGCATTATCTCCCTGAACAAGAGCCGGATATAAAATAAGTGATACATATGGGTTACGTCTATAGGCGATATTCATAATATCATGGATTGCAGCTCCTGTAGAAGCCGTAACTATTCCTATTTTTTTAGAAAATAATGGAATATGCCGTTTATATTCATTAGCAAAATATCCCATCTGTTCATATTCACGCTTCAACTGTTCAAAACGTATATATAAATCACCCAGTCCATCCTGTTTTATCCCGGATGCATATAACTGATATCTGCCATCACGCTCGTATACATCTATACGTCCGGTAACTATAACCTGCATCCCATTCTCAAGCCTGAATGTAAGCTTAGCTGCCTGACTTGCAAACATAATCGCTGATAACGTTCCCGATTCATCCTTTATGGTAAAATATACATGCCCTGAGGTATGATATTTACAGTTGGATATCTCACCTTTTACAGAAATACGACTCAGAACAAAATCCTGTCTGAACATATTTTTAATATAAGAATTAATCTGTCCAACTGAATATACTCCTGCCATCGTAATCCTCAATCCTCATTTCTGTACAATCTACTGCTGCTTTACAACCTTTGCAAGCACTCCGTTAATAAATGATGGTGCATTATCTGCTCCATATTTCTTAGCAAGCTCTACAGCTTCATTAATTGCAACATTTACAGGAATATCATCATCATAACATATCTCATAAATTGCAAGTCTCATAATAGCAAGTTCTGCCTTACCTAATCTGCTTACCGGCCATCCTTCTGATACAGAATCAATTTTTTCATCAAGTTCAGGTATTAAAGCCGCAATAGTGCCTGTCTTATCTGATATATACTCTCTGTCTGCATCATCTATTGACGGAAGTGTTTCCATATATAATCGGATCTGCGAATCTAATTCATTAGTGTCATGAAATTCTACTCTGAATAATAATTTAAAAATATGTTCCCTGATTGTAGATCTAGTCATTATAATCCCCATTCCGCCGCATAAGCGGCATTAAAATTAGTATATTGGTATTCTGATTACAGATACAATCTTTAACAGATGTACACCATAATCCACAAAAAAATAACCTCGAAACCAGTTATTATGATTCCGGGTCATAAAAGGAAATACAAGATGGCAGCCACATTAAATGTGAATACCATCTGTATTCCTTATAATAAATGTCTTATGCTTATTCTGCCTCTGTATTAACAGCAGCTATTCTGATATTGACATGTGAAACCTCAAGTCCCGTCATAGTCTCAATTGCTGACTTAACCTTCTCCTGAACTTTCTTTGATACTTCCGGAATCTGATATCCATATTCAAGATTAAGTGCTAATGCTACAGCTACTGTATCATCCTTAACTGATATCTTAACACCCTTTGAAAGATTCTTCATACCCAGCTTACTTACAAGCTCATTGGTTATATTGCCTGCCATAGATGCAACACCTTCAATCTCCGTTGCTGCAAGTCCTGCAATAATTGCAATGACCTCATCCGCTACCTTAACCTCACCTATATTATTCACGTTCTCATGTATAGTATAAGTGTTACCTCTATCTTCAAACTCTTTAGTCATAAGATGAACCTCCTATTATCCATTTGTACTTATTACTATTATAATCAATTATTTCAATTATTGCAAACATTTATTGTAATCTTGTCTGCTGTTACACCTGTTTTTCTTTTTATTATATCTTCTATCTGCGCTCTCTGTGAATCTGTAAGCTGTGTTTTATTAACCACAACATCTGCATTTCCATCCGTTAATGATACAACAACATCATTAAAGCCTTTGGCTTCAAGCAATAATTCTGCCGCAATTTCTTTTTCAGAGGATTCTGTAATAGCTGAAAGCTTCGCCACCGCTTCTGCCTTTGATGCCTCTGTAAGTGATGAATTATTGATAATATCCATCAGTGACTCTTTATTTTTGGCTCTGATCTGTTCCCTGTTTAGTTTTGCCGCCGATATAACACCTGATGCCACACCATTTCCCGATGTAAGCACAACACTTCCCGGCTCGGTAAGACTCTGCTCATCCGGCTCTGCATCGTTACTTAATATATCATTTGATGCCTCATCGACCGGATTAGAGGTTGCCGATACTTCCTTTTCAGTCTGTGATGAGCTTTTAACTGATATTATATCTGAAAGGTTTCCTGTGTAATTTATGTATCCTGCAATAGCTATCATTATCGCAAAGCCTGTAATAACGACCTGATTTCTTTTAATTTTTTTCACATTAACCTCCATTCTTATGATGCCTGTGTATTATGACATCTTCATTACTTTTATTTTATGTGCTGCAACTCCAAGCAGCGCTTCTATGGCTGATGTAATATCAGCTTCAACAGTTCCATCACCACCTCCCTGTGCTGCTACGATAACGCCTTCAATTTCCGGCATATTTTCTCTCTTAACAAATGGTGCATTGCCATCAGAGGTATCATACATTATATTTTCTGATGTACTCTGTGTTTTTTGCGAAATCCTGCTTCCTCCTGTGCTGTCATTTTCACTTACCTTTTCTTCTGATGAATCACTATCTGTCGCAATAATTTTCTCTGCTGTATTCTTTACGCTTACAATAACCTGTGTTTTCCCTACTCCTTCAACCTTAGACAAAAGCGATTCAATTTTATTTTCAAGATATTCCTCATACGCCCTTGCTGAATCTGATGTACTATCACTGCTGCCGCCTGACTTTCCTTCCGCAGTATATGCCTGACTATCCGTCTGGCTTTTAATATTTTTATTACCAGCTGTGCTTTTACCCATAGGAAGTGATATCACAAGCAGCAGCACTCCTATAAGTACTACTATTGTTATTGTATCTTTCCCCGATTTATTCATAAAAAAATCAATTATTCTTTTAAAATTAATTTTTGTTTTCACACTTCCCCCATTCTAAAGCAGTATTTCTGCTATTCATATACTATGTCAATAACATCCTCTGATATATTATACATTTCTGACAGTTTCCGCTTTAAGTCTGATATCTGTTGTGTTACTGTGTCGTCTTTTATCACATCATTCTCTTTAATCCTTATCTTTTCAATCTCTATGCTTATATTGTCTTTTGTATTTTTATATGTATCTTCACTGTCTTTTGCCTTTGCCATACTTACAACAAGCTTCATGCCCTGTATATTTCCAAAGCTGTCGCTTTGTTCATCTTCATCAATAATTATCTGTGTGGATACAGGATACAGTCCCTCTTCAAGGGTAAATGTATCCACATCCTTTTCGACCTTTGCAATATAGCTGTCAAGCATGGCACTCCCTGCTGTCGAGGTATACCTTAATTCATTTTTTAACTGGTCCATACCACTGCCATTTTGAAACTTCTCATATATCTGTGAAAATGAAAATGAGCTGTTAAAAAGTTCAAGCACCGGTGTTATACATATCACAAGAAGTATTATTCCACAGATATATTTTATATATTTTTCATATTTTTGTGATGGAACAAGCCTTATAAAAATATTTGAAATAATACATACAATAAATATCTGCCGCCCCCATATAATTATTCTCTGCATATACCACCCTTCTGTAAATAAATTACGCCATACATATTACTGCTGTTATTAAAATAAACAGTCCTGCAGCTGTAATAACTATAAGCGCCATAAGTCCTATCGCATCCGCAATGGTGCTGACTGCCTTAACAATCATTTTATCTGCCACAGGCTCAACAGCCGCCGCCGTTATCTTTAACATGCCTGAAAAAACCACAAGCTTTAAGATAGGAATACTGCATATAATAATTATTACAATCATTGCTGCTGTTCCAATTCCATTTTTTATAATAGTCCCTGCTCCAATCACAGTCTGTCCGACAGTATCAAGTGAACCTCCGATAACAGGAATTGACTGTACCGCCTTGTAAAACAGCTTCCTTTTTACAGAATCCGCCGCCGGTGCCGCCATTGCTTTAATTCCCCCAAGTCCTGTAAAAAATACTACCGCAGCCTTACAGCTTATCTTAACTGCCGATGGTACAAGATCCGCCGCCTTAGAAAAATATTCTTTTCCGGTAATACTGTCTGACATTGAAAATACAACATATATTTTATTAAAGGGCAGCAGAATATTCTTAAAAAACATATTTACAAATGTTATTAATATAAGAACAACATCATAATAAGCCGCTGCTGTTATATTTCCTGAGGCGGCTGCCACCGTTGTAAAAAATACCGGAATAACCGCTTTATATGTATTTATTCCAAGATTAAGTGCATCAGCACTTATCTTACAGGACGCTGCAAAGGAAGCCAGCAGAATACTTATAAGTGCAAGACTAATTATAAGCTGTGCCAGCTCTGATACCTGATCCTTATTAAAGGACGGCGCAAAGCATTTGACAGCCGCCGAAAATACCGATAAAAGAATTATCTGTAACACTGCCGCTTTATTGCTTCTAAAAGTATTGCCTATAATTTCATCCATAATTTTTATTATTTTATCTGATATAGATATTTTTCCTGACTTATTCATGTTCTCTGGACTGCTGCCATTCTCATTATCTGACAACGTCTTATAATCACTATATATTATTTTCAGAATATCTTTAAAGCTTCCATCATAGCCTGCATCCTTTAATGTACTGTCAATATCTGAATAATCATAGTTTTCATAATCTGATGCATCAGCCTGCTGTTCCCGTATCACCTGCCCTGCTGTCATATTAATTATTTTCATATTTTTATCCTGTGCAAAACATATCTTTGAACTGGCAGCAGACATAATAATTATAAATAAAACAGCCGCCATACACTCTGATGACAATAACAGCTTTCTGACCGGATTTACGATTAACTTTATGACTAGTCTTATAATTGATTTTATATTTAATTTCATGGTCAGTTTTCCGGTCCGGCAACATTTTTTTAATTTATACATTCTGTTACCATCTCAAATAAAGACAACACCACAGGCATACTCATTACTGCTATTGTCAGTTTACTAAAAATCTCAATCTGCCCTGCCACTGCCTGATATCCGTTATCCCTGCAGATATCCGCACTTAGCTGTGTTATATACGTTATGCCCATTATTTTAAGAAGAAGACCTATATACCCCTGCCCCCATTTTAAATATTCCTTTAAATCCGAAAGCTGTGATATAAGTGTCATAAGACCTGATACAATATAAAAAAGAATAACAACTGATGCGGCAAGCGGCACCATAACTGCAAGCGGGCTTTTTACACTTTTTAAAACCAGTCCCGATATTACGGCACATATGGCAGCAGCTGATATTTTTAATATGTCCATTAAAGCTCCTTTCTGACTTATTTTTCCATTATAATCTTAATCACAAATCAAACATCTTTTTCATCGTTTCAAATAATTCAACTATGTATGGTACAATCCAGTATAACACCACCAGCAGTCCTGCAAGGCTTGTAAGAAAAGCCTGTTCCTCCCTGCCGCTGTGTTTTAATACCTGACTTAATACTGACACAAGTATTCCAACCGCCGCTATCTTAAATATCAGACCTACTTCCATATATCTACCCTTTTCTTATAATATGATTCCATGGATAACCCTCCAACTATGATACCTGCAGATTGTCCCTGATATCATAACAAAATAATAACAATAAATATTCCTGCCATAACTCCGCCACATTTATATACCCTCTCTTTCTGCTTTAATTCTTCTGTGACATCATCTATTGCCCCTTCCAGTTCCATTACAACACCATCAATAACCTTAATCTGCATATCCGTATCAAGATGTACAGGCATATGTCCGATTTTTTCAATAATTAAAGTTTGTTTTTTCCCAATATAATTGTTATCTATATTTTCTGATATGGCATTTTCCCATATTGTACGGAAATTATCTGTCTGTCTTTTTTTCATATGTATAGCCGCACTTATATAACAGCCTGATATATTTTTATCATCTATTGTTTCCGCTACCATCTCAAATATCTCCGGTATGCTCATAATTGCATATCCTATATATCCTCTTATCACAATAAGAGATTCTTTAAATGTCTTAATATGACGTATCTGTTCATTCATAATAAATACTTTATAAAAGCCAAGATATGACATTCCACATATAACGAACAGACTTCCTGTTATTTTTAATATACTATCAATTCCCTTCATTAAGATTAATCAGTTCTTTTATATTTCCCCTCGTACCATCGGAGCCAAGAATAATGATCCGTGAAAACATGGATTTATTAATCAGCTTATTTATATACGGTTTTTCCATTGCCTCGCTCAGGCTTGCAGCATGCATTGTTGCAAGCACCTTACACCCTGAATTAATAATGTATTCCAGCGCCTCTATATCCTGTCTTTCTCCTATCTCATCCACTGCAACAATCTGTGGATTCATTGACCGTATCATTAGAAACATGCCATCGTATTTGCTGCAGCCATCTATAACATCTGTTCTCATTCCTGTGTTGTTCTGTGGAGCACCCTGATAACATGCGGCAAGCTCACCCCTTTCATCTATAAGACTTACTCTCACCCCCTGTCTATAAGCATTACCATCAGATAGCTGTCTTACAATATCTCTTAACAGTGTTGTCTTTCCACAGCCTGGTGATGATATTATCAGAGTATGTCCGATTTTTTCAATCAGTTCTGTTGCCGTTACATAATTATTCTTAACATCAGATGCAGCTTTATTATGTACACTTTTAACTGATGATGTTATAAAATCCATAACACTGTCTGCACACCCATTAATCTCATGTGCAATCCGTATATTAATAAACGATATGTACTGCTGTGATTTAATATGTCCATTTTCTGATATAACATGTCCACACACACCTACCCTGTGCCCTCCTCTTATTGTAATAAAACCCTGTCTTATATTATCCTGATATGCATATACTGAATAATTGCTTATATATTCAAGACACTGCCTTATATCGCGGTTATCCATAATATATGCCGTGTATACCTTTTCTCCATCCTGTGAATATGTTATTACAGGTCGGTCTGTCCTAAGCCGTATTTCATATACATTTTTTAATTCGATAACACTTCTTATTTTTATTGGAAGTATACTTTTTATTTCATCAATATTACTCATTTATATAAAAAATGCCTCCCCATATATTGTTCTGACCATGTTTTAAGTACAACGAAAATTGCATTACCTGCCAATAATCTGTTATACCGGTTATCTTTAACATAGTCTAAATCAATATATGAGAAAGCGTTTTTTGTTATTCCACTGATTTTAATGATTCTACCATTGCTATTTTTTTAAGTTTTCCATTCATTACAAGATTGACAAAAACCGAGAAGAAAAGTGTCAGTCCTAATGCCAGAAAATATGAAGATAAATTAATATCTGTTCCAAACATTACTCCGTCGACAGATATGTTATACATAATAAATCTATGCAGTCCCACACCAAGAAACAGTCCTGCAAATGCACCTATTACAGTAATTATTATATTTTCACGATATACATACATAGATACTTCCATATCATAAAATCCTAATACTTTAATAGTTGCTATCTCTCTTATACGCTCAGATATATTGACATTTGTAAGATTATATAATACTACAAATGCAAGTGAAGCCGATGATAAGATAAGAACGAGCGTTACTATATCAAGGGACTGTATCATCTTGGTAAAACGATTAATACTGTCAGTAAAAAATGTTATATTACTTACGCCATGCCTGTTAAGATAGTCAAGTCCGATTGAATTTTCAATATCTGTTCCTTTATCATTAAGCTTTCCAATAATACAGTTATTATCAGGCATATTACCATAAATATCTTCATAATATGTGCTGCTCATAAATATGTAATCTCCGACATACATTTTCATAACATTGGAAATATGTGCTTTTTTTACGTTTTTATTATCATCTTCAATATAAATATCATCCCCTGCCTTTACGCCAAGATTATCCGCAAGAAGCTGCGATATTATAATTCCATCATCATCAAGTCCGATAAGTTCATTACTCTTATACTGATACATTCCGACAAAATCTGCATATGGCAACTGTCCGTCAAACACCTGCAGCTTAACATTATCCTGTATAATATCACTGTCTATCTCCTGTGAGTCTAATCCTCCCTGAAATTCCTGCTTTGACACATTAGATGTGTGGGTATACATCTGAATAACCTGTCCGAATCTGTTATCACTATTAAGCATATTTTCAAGGTCTGCTATTGTACCGTCCTCATTATCCTGATTTTTTTCACTATAGCTTATGGATATATCATATGAAAATATTCTGCCAAACTGACCATCTATAAGCCCTGATATACTGTCCTTAATACCATATCCTGTAAGCATCAGGGCACTGCATCCGGCAATTCCAACGACAGTCATGATAAATCTCTTCTTATATCTGAAAATATTTCTTGCAGTAACCTTTCTTGCAAATGACATTCTTTGCCATATAAATGTAATCCTTTCAAGTAATATCTTCTTTCCCTCTTTAGGTGCCTTAGGTCTCATAAGCTGTGCGGGAACTTCTCTTAATTCATTAAGACACGCAAAAAACGATGCAAGACATGTAACAAATACAAGTGAAGCTATCGCAACAATTGCAAGAACAGTATGATCAGCATAAGCAATAGCCGGCATTTCATACATAATATTCCATGAATTATATATTACTGCCGGAAACAGCTTAAGTCCTATTGCACAGCCGGCAATACCGCCTGTCAGTGATGCTATAAAAGCATAGCCTATATATTTTAATGCAATAACCGGTTTACTGTACCCTAATGCCTTAAAAGTACCAATAAGCTCTCTTTGTTCATCAACCATTCTTGTCATGGTAGTAAGACATACAAGTGCCGCAACTATAATAAAAAACACTGGAAATATCGCTGCTATGTTAGTCATCTGCTCTGCACTTGACTTATAATCCACATATGAATACTGTTCATCCCTGTCAAGCACATACCATTTCCAGTCATCCGATTGCTCCTTATACTCTGCTCTTAGCTGTTCAAAATATTCATCAATCTGTGAGCTGTCAAATACTGAAATAGCATTCTGCACAGCCTCATTAAGCATGGCATCCATAATGGCTGTCATACCCTGCACATGCCCATATGTATCTGTAAATTGTTCTGTCACCTGTTCTTTTATCTTATCATATGCCTGCTGTATAGCTTCATCCTTAGCCGAATCAAGTTCGCTGTCAATGTCAGCTTTTCTTATGTCAAGCCTTGATGTGGCAAGATTTTTAAGCTCTTCTTTTACAGGTGCAACCTTATTCTTATATTCATCAGAATATGTATCAAGTGCTTTTGCACCATCAATGGTTGCAAATATCTCCGTATAATATTGTTCGCAGAATATATTGTTTTTAACCATTATACAATATCCCACAGAACCATTTCCTATAGACGTAGTGCCTTTATTATATGACAGAAAATATGGCGAATATACTATACCGACAACCTTAAATTCCTGTATACTAAGTGTATCTGACAATTCATTATCATCACCTGATTTTAGGGAAATAGTATCACCTATATTGTATATATTTTCCTTTGAAAGTTCCCATCTGACAACACATTCGTCATCATTTTGGGGAAGTCTTCCCTCCTTTATACGCAGCTGGTTAATGTATTCAGGATTATCCTGTGACACACCGCTGTCCGGAACTGTCATAACTTTAACAACTTCTTCTGTATTATTAGCTTCTGTTAATGCATCAACCGTATGGGTTGCAAATACACCGCTAAGTCCGTTAGTTTCTTTTATACTGTCAACGTCATCTTTAGTAAAACCTGCTGTTGATACAAGTCTTAAATCCATAAAATTATAATCATCATAATATTTATCCGCTGAATTCTGCATATCAGTTGAAGCTGCCGTAACTCCTGCAAAGAAAGCCACGCCAATTGCAACTATTGCAAATATCGCAAGAAATCTTCCAAGAGAATTTTTAATCTCTCTGATAATATTTTTCCAAAATGTACTATTCAACTTAATCTCCTTCCAATGTAAAAATATCACATTATACTATTCATCATGCATTCGCTTCTAATGTCGTAGGAATTGCAGATTAAATATCAAATCATGTTCTGCAGTTTTACCATTCAATCTGCTCAACAGGTGTCGGATTCTCATTAATGGTAATGCTGTCCACTTTTCCATTTTTAACCTTGATAACCTTATGTCCCATCGGAGTGAGTGCAAGATTATGAGTTATGACTATTACCGTCACATTACTGTTAATACATGTATCCTGCAACAGCTTAAGAACAGCCTTACCTGTCTGATAATCGAGAGCTCCTGTAGGTTCATCACACAGAAGTATCTTAGGATTTTTCGCTAACGCCCTTGCGATTGCAACTCTTTGCTGTTCACCTCCTGATAACTGTGCCGGAAAATTATTCATTCTGTCCTGCAGACCCACAGCCTTAATAGTGCTGTCTATATCCAGAGGATTTTTGCATATCTGTGCCGCAAATTCAACATTTTCCCTGACTGTAAGATTCTGTACCAGATTATAGAACTGGAATACAAAACCAATGTCATATCTTCTATAAGTTGTAAGCTGTTTTGCATTAAATTCATTAATGTGAGCTCCATCTACAATAATCTGACCTGATGAGCTTGTATCCATCCCACCTAAGAGATTAAGTATTGTACTCTTACCGGCTCCACTCGGGCCTGCTATAACAGCAAATTCTCCCTTATCTATACTAAAATCCGCTCCCGAAAGTGCCTCAATACTGACTTCTCCCATCTTATATATCTTTTTTACATCTTTAAATTCTATATAACTCATATATTTTCTCCGTTCTTCAATAATAATTGTATATACACTGCTTATTAATTAAAATTTTCTATTCAACATAAGTATTCCACATAAGATATCTCAGAACTTAAAAGTAACATTCCGGCAAATAAATAAACCTTCCTGCTCCGTCTTAAACATCAGATATCCTATATACATTAAATACTCTATCTATTATATATAATATTAAACTTTACTTTGTGTGTAAAGCATATTAGCAGATTTAAAATCATAAATATTTATAAATTAAATCTAAATGGATACAGCCATGAACACTAAACATAAATTATACTTTCCGTTATTTCTGACATTGATATATTTTATCTGCACAATAAATATTTCGTACTCTTATATCAAAAATATTTCCACATATAATCCTGTTAAAAATATTTCAGATGCAAATACAACTCCACCGGCTTCTTTAACTTCAAATTCTTTATCGACCGCTGCGACCGGCAACAATACAGCAGAACTGTCAAAGCTTTATTCTAAATATGCCGCAGTCATTGACGGTGACAATAACCGGCTTCTATTTGGCAAAGGAACTGATACGGCTGTACCTATGGCGAGTACTACTAAAATCATGACCTGTGTAATTGCACTTGAATACTGTAACAGTGATTTTATATGCACCACCAGTAAATATGCAGCTTCAATGCCCGATGTGCAGCTTAACGCAACGCGTGGAGAGATGTTTATTATCAACGACCTTTTATACTCTCTGATGTTAAAATCCCATAACGACTCTGCTGTGATTATCGCAGAAAATACGGCATATAATTACATCTGCAATGTTCTTTCCGGAAATATTGATGATGATTATAATATAATTGAAAATAATATAGACAGTCTTGATTTTTTAAATGGTCATATGGATGGAAATTCTTCTTTTTTAAGTTCTCTTGAAATAGAACAGAGTAAGATGCTTGTACATATATTTACAAGTCTTATGAATAAAAAAGCCGCCGTGCTTGGCTGTACTTTAACACATTTTGTAACACCTAACGGTCTTGATGATTCTGACGATGATGGAATACATTCAACAACAGCTTACGAGCTTGCATTAATTATGTCATATTGCATTAAAAACAGTGATTTTCTTAAAATAACACAGACTAAGGAATATACATTTTCATCAGTTGTAAAAAATAATACGGCTGATACTTCTTATAACACCCCTGCCAATATAAGTAAGGGCATAACCTACAGTGTATCTAACGCAAATGCATTTCTTAATATGTATGATAATATAATATCAGGAAAAACGGGCTTTACCGGTGATGCGGGGTATTGTTATGTATGTGCCTACCAATGTGACGGAAGGACATTTATAGTAACACTTCTTGCCTGCGGCTGGCCCAATAACAAGACTTACAAATGGCACGATGCAAAGCTTTTGTTAAACTGGGCAAGACAGAATTATTATTATAAAGAACTTATTAATTCAGACACACCTATACGTGATATAGCTGTTAAAAATGGATTAGCTTCTTCTGTTAAAACCAAAATAGACGACTCTGTAGGACTTCTTCTTGGTCCTGATGATATAATTAATATCACATATAATGTACCCGGCGTTTATCCTGCTCCTGTCCATGTAAATGATGTTGTCGGAAATGTCAACATATATATTAATGATTCTTTATATACCTCTGTACCTGTATATGCTGATGATGAAGTTATGAAAAAAGATTATTGGTATTATCTAAAACAGCTTTTTTATAAATTGTGATTTATTGAAATACGGGGTGTAGATGAGGGCAGGGTCGGTTTTTGTTGTATATTTTGAAACGATGGATAAATACTAAGAAGTTCTACGGATGAGCATTTTATGTATCTATAACGGTCGGGTCGTGCCAAATGCGGCGTCCTGCCGCTTGGCACTCGATTGTGCGTCCTGCACAATCGCCCCTTATGTAATGTCAGCTCATCCAAGAACTTCTAAGTATTTACCATATATTTCAAAATATACAACAAAAACCGACCCTGCCAATCTACATTTCAAAAACCTCTGAGCTTGGTGTGATGACCGGTTTGGCTGCTGGTCAGTAATGTACAATTCTAAATCACTACGCTGTATGTTACTACCAGTTGGTTGCCGGTTTGTAATATACAATTCAAAATTGCTAAGCTAAATATTACTATCAGCAGGTTGCCGGTTTATAATATACAATACTAAATCGCAGCGTAGTATTTGGCAATCAGTTGGTTACAGGTTAGCGGTATATTTAAACACGCATAAGACAATTATGCTTGTGACTATATGTATACTGCTAACAAGCAAACTTATCGTCCATCACACCAGACGCAGCGATTTTTGAATTGTATATTATCAACCAGTAACTTACCGGTCGTTACACCAAGCGTGGTTATTTAGAATTGTATATCACTAACCTATAACGTCCCGGTCGTCACCCCAAGCGCAGAGGCTTTTGAAATGTAGCGTGGAAGTGGCGGATTGTATTGGGAATTTTAAAACATATGG
>OGGM01000103.1_pt1 | contig 85553 bp, 96 predicted proteins | sample 1571251 | NCBI WGS metagenome assembly OGGM01 (sample SAMEA2582076, study PRJEB24529) | metagenome | biome: Human gut stool | place: China | collected 2011 | reverse complement strand
AAAGTAGTACTTCGATCCCTGCCAACTTACCAATCCTGTCATCAGGGCACCATTTGAGCCTACCATGTAGTAGTCTCCCCAGTGAGACTTAACATAGTCTTGGTGATCTAACAATAAGTACGTAGATGGATCAAAGTAGTAGTATGTCCCCATCCACTTTTGAACTCCACTTAGTACGTTACCGTTAGAATTAACCAGATAACCTACCTTTTGGCCCTTTTCAACACGATACGTGTTCTCCTTCAATAGTTGATATGTTGATGGATCAAAGTACCACTCACTACCGTACCACTCTTGCGCTCCTTTTTGAGCTACCCCATCTTGAAGAAGATACCAGCCCGTGGCACCCTTAGTCGTATCAGTTAATGACGGTAACTGAACATACTCACGACCAGTATCCGTTGTTCCATTGGTATTGTAGTACACCTTCTGACCACTAGCGTTAGTAACCCAACCAGACTTCTTTCCAGAAGTTACCACACTAGCAACTTCTCGGACCGCACTGGCAGAATCTGCTTCCTGTGAAGTGGTTGCTGAAGATGAGACAGCATTGCTTACCGACGAAACTGCTTGTACAGATGTCGAAGTAGATGCTGCGCTACCACTTGATACCACTGCCGAACTAGCCGCCTCAACAGTAGCTACCGCACTGACTTCTACATTCTCAGCACTAACGACGCTAGTACTATTCAATGCTGATGAAGCAGTTTCATTATCTGCACTAACTTGGCTTGCCACAGAAGCACTATTAGTAACATTAGCTGATGTAGCGCTATCAGCTTGTGCATTTGCAGTTGTTGCTGTTGCAACACCTAATACGGTCGCAGCCGTGGTAATTGCTACAACACACCATTTCTTTCCACTTTTATATAACTTAAATCGTTTTCGAACTTCCATTAAAATTTAATCCTCATAGATCATATTCAAAATAAAAACCTTTACCTACCGTAGTATAACACCAAGGTATGCAAAGGTAAGAAATTCACGTGATTTGTAAGTTAACAGTAAGTATTGAAACATTGTAGTAACATTAAGGAAGTATAACTCTGATCGGTTTGATTTTTTTTAACATAATAATAAGTGACACACCAAGTATATATACAACTACGGGCATACCAATGATATATAATTGTCTCATCCAATTAACATGCATGATTGAAATATACCAAGAATAAAATATTGGATGTAGGATATATAATCCTAAACTTCCACCAGAGAATAATGAAAATACTTTTTGTAACTTACGATTCGATATATTTTCGCAACTTTTCTTTATGATAAGATATAACGAAATTGAGTATAGAAACGGGCTTAACCCTGTAAAAATAATGTATCGATCAAATGTCCATGCTGATATAACACTTCCAAAGCAAGTAATCCCACCTAAAATAATTAGAATATATTCAATCCTTTTATCTAGTAATTCTTCCTTAATCAGATATCCCATCAAAAAATACTCTGCATCAGCTACATATTGAAACCATCCAAGAAATATTGAAAAACTAGGAACTGATAATCCTGCCAAATTTAAAAAGTATGGTAATAAATCGTTAATAAAAAAGAGGACTCCTACTATGATTATCATTATTTTTTTGGATAATAATGACAGAACAGGAGTTGCAACATACAAACCGACAATTACATAAAAGAACCAGAATGTATTATTAATATGATTTGAAAAAAAAGCTTGTAAAAAATGACTTACTGATGGATCACTTTGAGGGATCGGTCCAGGATATGCCTTCCATTTTAAATCATATAAATAATACAGCACAGACCAAACTAAAAATGGTACCAAAACTCTTAGAATTCGATGTTTAAAGAACTCAACTGTACTGTATCTTTCTCTATAATTTAAGATTGTTGCACCTGAATTCATAAAAAATAAGTATACCGCCGGAATACATAGAGACTGTATTATCCGCGTTTCCTTTACTACCGGTATATTCGCTGTAGTCGCATGTGCTAATTGCGAAGAATGTAGCATCAAAACAAAAAAGATTGCCATACAATTAATCACATCTACGTACACTAATCTTCTTCTCATTATACAGTCCCTTCTAAACTCACATAATTAATCTACTAGCTGTTTCAATCGCTTGTAGTAATTATCGTCATAAAACTTACACATGGTATTCTGTACCTCTGTAGAGTAAAAGTCTGTTTTTCGTACTCTTTCAAGTGTTTGTGTAAAATCGTCTAAGTCTCCCAGATGATAGACCAAACCATTCTTGCTTGGAATTATCACATCTTCATAACCACTAAAATCAGCAGTAAAACACGGAATTCCATGTGCCATTGCTTCAATCATCACCATTGGAAGTCCTTCATACTTTGATGTTAATACTAAAGCATTAGGGTGAACCTCTTCTAAAACCTCTTTCCACAAATTTGTTGTCCAACCATGGAAAGTACATTGATCTAAAACGCCAATTTCTTTAGCGTATTTTTCTACCAGATTATCGTCTTTTTTTGCCCCAAATAGATCTAAATGTACACCATTACCATAACGCTTAATCCCATCTAGTAACTCTTGAAGGTTTTTTTGGCCATGGAGCATAATTTGCCCAACATAAACCAACCGTACTACTTTATCTCCCAATGGATGATTTAATGGTCCAGTATACGGGGTAACTGGGTTTAATAACAGGTGGATACTCCCCTTTTCAATACCTAGATCCGCCAATTGATTCGCAATAGGAGTACTGATAGCCCAGTGTTCATCGGCATAAGTAATATTCTGGGGATTAAATATATCTTGATTAATTAAAGAGTAGTGAATCCAAGATATTACCCGCCAATGACGGCGACGAATTTGTCTTATCTTCGCAGCAAGTTTAATAACATTAGCCCCTAACATAACGATTGTTTCGTCATTTGAAGCCTGCCACAGAACTTTCAGTAATAAAGATAGTTTACTAAGTTTACTTGATGACGTAACTTGTAAGATTTCAACATTGGGATCTAACACGTCTAACCAAAGCCGATTAGCAGGAATACTTGTTACCACTAATTTGACTTGGTGTCTTTTTACTAGGTGGTTCAGTGCTTTATCAATAACGGTTTCTGTTCCACCGTTTCCAGATAGCTCAGGACAAACAAAAGTAAGTTTCATTACTTTTCTCCTTTTCCTAGTATTCCCTTTGCTTGGTCAATAATTGGTGCTCGGAAGATGATTAAACAAACTACATATACCACTATTCCAACTATAACTTGAAATGCTAGGTTGACAATGTTCATAGCCATTATTTGATCAAGTCGAAGAACCACCACATACATTATTAGCCCACTTAAAAGGTATCGCCAAAGCCCAGTAAAAAGCATCCGCCGCCGAATTGTTGTCCGAACACAATATAATTGTACGGCTGTGACACAAAGCTCAGAGATTACCGTTGCTATGGCAGCTCCATTAGCTGAATACGTTGGAATTAGGAAAAAGTTAGCAATGATGTTCACCACCGCCCCAACAGAGACTGAGGCAGTAAATTCCTTAACCCGATTAACTGGCATCAGGTACTGTGTTCCCGTAACGTTACTCCACGCAATAAAAAGGATCACTGGTGCTTCAAAAAAGATGATCCCTCCAGCTTCGTTATACCCCTTTCCTAAAAACCACGGGGCAAATTTTGCCGAAATTGCCATTAACCCAAACATCATTGGGACTGACATTGACGTGACGAAGTCAAAGGATTTATAGAGGCTTTCACGAACCCCTTTATAGTCACCGCTGGCAAATTTATTGGCAACGTGAGGGAGCATAACCGTTCCTGTTGCAGTCACAATTGCCAAAACTAACTTAACAATCTTATCCGAGAAATCAAACTGCCCTAGCGCCGTTGGTTGACCAATCTTCCCTAACATCAGCTTATTAACAACTAAGTATATTTGCGTTGTAATGGTTGGGATAAAAAGTAATAGCGATGGGTAAAAATGCTGAAAAGGGTGCCACTCTTTTGGTGAAACCCATTGAATGCTTTCTTTTAGGTACGGCCAAAGAGTAATGTTACCCCCTACCTGCGAAATACCTAATAAGAAGATATACTTTCCTAAATCGCCTTTATTCTTTACCAACGTGAAGATTAGAACGATCGATACAATTTTAACAATTGTATTTCGAACAACTGTCTTTTTGAAGTCCTCCATCCCCATGAAGTACCATGAGACATCTAACCCGGTTGCAACAATCCAAAGGGTCTGGATTAAATAATAGGTTTTAAAGGTAGTTGAAAAAAGAAATACCGCCGTTAAATAGGCTACTAAGGCAAAGGTAATGGTGCATAATTGCAACGCTTCAATTCCCCAAAAAGTTCGGGAGCGGTGATACTTATCGTCACGATGATAAGCAACTTCTCGGTTCCCGTATAGAGTAATTCCCATTTGCCCCATTAAATAAAAGAAAGTGACCCAACCATTCGTATAAGTGTTGATCCCATTTTCATGTGCACCAAGAACCCGTGAAATATACGGGGTCGTAATTAACGGTGCAAACATCAGAAGAACCTGGTACCCCGCATTATACAGATAGTTTTTAATCACTCTCATGCTTACTTATTAAACTCCTTTTCTACGCATACAAGGGCCGCGTGAAGAACTTGGTCCATGTCATAGTAGCGGTATTGGCCCAACCGGCCGCCAAAGATTACATTGGCTTCCTTTTCCTGGGCAAGCTTAGCATATTGCTTGTACAAGTCATTGTTTTGCTGGTTGTTGACTGGGTAGTATGGTTCATCACCGCGGTGCCAGTCAGCTGGGTATTCCCGGGTCACGATCGTCTTGTCCTTGTCACCCTTACCAAACTCAAAGTGCTTGTGTTCAATCACCCGGGTGTACGGCGTTTCCGCATCGGTGTAATTGATAACGGCGTTCCCTTGGTAGTTATCAACATCCAGTTCTTCGGTTTCAAACCGCAGGCTCCGGTATTGAAGTTCGCCCAATTGGTAATCAAAGAATTCATCGATCATCCCGGTGAAAACGACCTTCGGGTAATTAGCCAGGTATTCTTCGCGCTTAGCAAAGAAGTCCACGCCCGTTTCCACATCAATCAAATCGGAGTCCAGCATCTTTTCGACGATTTGCGTGTAACCACCAATTGGAATCCCTTGGAAGTCATCGTTGAAGTAGTTGTTGTCGTAAGTCAAACGAACTGGCAGGCGGCGAATAATGAAGGCCGGTAATTCGGTCGCCTTTTGGCCCCATTGCTTTTCCGTGTAGCCCTTCACCAGCTTTTCGTAGATGTCACGGCCGATCAATGAGATCGCTTGTTCTTCCAGGTTTTGCGGCGTCTTGCCGGCCATTTCCTGACGTTGTTCATTGATCTTGTCCATTGCCTCTTGCGGCGTCCGAACGCCCCACATCTTGTTGAAGGTGTTCATGTTGAACGGAAGGTTGTACATCGTTCCCTTGTAGTTGGCTACCGGGCTGTTAGTGTAACGGTTAAAGGTTGCGAACTGGTTAACGTAATCCCAGATTTCCTTATTGGAAGTGTGGAAAATGTGGGCCCCGTATTGGTGCACTTGGATCCCATCAACTTCTTTGGTGTAGATGTTTCCGGCGATGTGATCACGCTTTTCAATCACTTTCACCCGCTTGCCACGTTTAGCAGCTTCGTAAGCAAAGGTGGCACCGAATAAACCGGCACCCACAACTAAGTAATCATAATTTCCCATAGTTACTTCCTTCCGTTTAATACAATTAGTCTAAAATATCATATCTCAATTCAATGAAAACAACAACTACCGCTAATAATAAAAGGAACGACCTCACAAGCCGTTCCAATTATATCAATTACATTTACTCAGACAATTTAAGTTTTTCTAGTAGTTTCGTAGAGTCTGGAAACTTAACCTTGCGTCCGAAGAAATAATTACCTTTTTTTATGGCTGCATAGTCTCGTTCGTCAAGAGTCGCTGGTGTCTTACCATTTTCCCTTTCCCAATTAATGTAACGATGAATGTTGCAATCAATCCGGCTATCATACTGCGTATCTCCCAAAATTGTTTGAAGCCAAAATTCATCTGGGCAAAAACTATGGCTAAACAATTTCTGGTAACGGAGATCCGTATCCCAGATTTTGATTGCGTATTCTAAAGCATCTCGTGGTACATCTATCCATTCTTGTCCAGAAAAAACATCTCCATCCCTAAAGCCATATTTTTTTAGGCGATTTACACGAATCAAGCGTTGTGTTACTAGCAAGACACGGTGATAGACTTTTCCAAACGTTGATCGTCGATTAACTTGATCGTAATTAAACCAAAACTTCATCCACCATAACAGAGGTTCTCCACTTTTTTTGGCATCACCAACTCGATAAAAATCCATGTAAATTCGTTGGTTATTTTCAAAATAATCGTAAATTTTTCGCGGGTCTTGTAGGGGCCAATCTTGTCCAGATATTAGATGAACGTATGAGATTGACGGAGATTTCAAAGCCCATTTCATTAGATCAACCGTCGCCCGAACAATATTAAAGCTTCCCCACTTAACATCATACTTAGAAAAATAATGAACCCTTTTATTAGTATCAAGCTCTTCTTTGGCTTCACTACTAAGTGCCATCTTTTGATCGATATGGATATAAACTTCAAATGTCCCAGTTAGTGTGGAAACTAACTTTAACAATTGCCCCTCATTTTCGTGGGCTAATATAAGAACTGCTTGCACTATTCTACATTCCTATTTCTTGTTCTAATGTCTTTACCGCTCTAATTATGAACTCTCCACGTCGGAGTTTTTGTGCCAATTTCATTGCGTTAGTTCTCATTATTTTATAGTCATCAGCTGACGTTTCCATCAGAACTTTATCTAAATCCGCTAAGGAATTTAATGTAATTCCTACCTTATGTTCTTCAACAAAATCCGCCAATGCAGCCTCTTTCCAGATGATTACCGGTATACCACAACTTAGGTACAAAGATGTTTTATGCGGGTTATTGAACTTTAAATACTCACCGTATCGACCATTACACCCATCAAGACTGGTTCCATCCCACACCAACCCAAAATTTTGGTCCATATGATCTAATAACTCATTAGGAGTATACTGCCCAACATAAGTGACTCCTTCTTGATATACATTAGCCGGATTAGCACCAAAAATCTTCAATTTAGCTTGAGTTAACCGAATCTTTTCCAAAAAAGGGGCCTTCTCTAAGTTTCCTGCAAAACAAACGGATCGGTCGTAAAGATGCCCCCCAGTTAAGGTATGGTCATTATCATAATCAAAGATTCCGAGGGTAGAGACTGGAACTTTCAATCCCTTCTTTTCTAACCACGTAGCCATATGCTGATTATGAGTTATAACCCCATCCGTTTTATTTAGTTGCCTAATTTCTTGATGTTCTAATTCTTCACTACGTTCCTCTGCACGTAGAGCATCGATATCGTGAGTAATGAAAAAAAGCTTCGCATGGGTGTATTTTCGAACGGCTTGAATGATCTGATCAACCAAATAATATGAGAAAATCGGGTACTGGAAGATTACCTCATCGATCTCTTGTCCCTTAAATAATTTAGGAAGATCATAATACGCATATTTAAATTTTCCAAATTTTGATCGAACATTGAACGGTAAAGTCCAGTTTTCATATCCTTGTTGTCCCAAGAACTTAATCATATCCATCTGTGCTTTTGGACCGGCATTGTTATCTTTATTGTAAAAAACCGTCACTATGACTTTTCTCATTTGGATTCTCCTTTTTCTTTGACCACGTCATTGCAAATGTTGCTAATAAGAACGGGTTAAAAGAAATATCTAGTAAATGTTGCTCCACTAAGCAACTTATGGTAACGACCAACATGGCCACTACTAAAGCATAATCTTTCTCCACCGTTGCTCGTATTGAAATATACATCATGAACGCAACAATCATCACTAGAACAACTAGTCCATAGATCACAAGTAACCGTACATACGATGAATCAATGTAGAAATAGCGTGCCGAGTCTACGCTCGCCATTTTTAGTCCCTTCGCTCCCCCCCATCCGTGTTCAATCACGTGATTTCCCCACAAATTGGTCCCGTACTTTTTTATCGCCATCGACGACAAAGCAAGTCGATTGGAAAAGAGGTTGTTTGCTCTGATAAATAATTGATTCCACGGATCATAGTTTAAAACAGCAACTAAGTCAATAAAAACTAGAATCGGGGTTGCCGTCCAAAATAATGATACTATTTTTATTGCCCATCGCTTCTTATTTTGTGCTTGTTTTGCAACGATCAACGCTATCACTAGCACAATTGCTGCAATAGTGCTTAAACGTGCATCCGCAACTTGTTTCATTAGGTATGCAAGAACTATGAAGACAACATAATACGGCCACCGAATTTTATCGAAATCAAGATAACTTTTAGCAATCATTAAATATAAAACATGAGAGGCCAGGTCTGTCGGGTACACGATTCCTAATGCATATCTCGTTCCACGGTTAGGAACCACGTACGATAGATTTGAAATCACACCAATTAAAGAATACAGAACTACGGCAACCAACATTATCAAACTAATTCGATAATACCAGTGAACTACCCTCTTAAAATGAACTCCTTTCGCACCCACAATAAGAGTAACAACATCCAAAATCAAATATGACTGTGACTTTCGCCATGAAATGACTGCAAATGCTAAAATAAGAGTAATTATAAGTAGCATTCTAATATTATGGTGATCAAAAAGATATATCTTTAAAATAACCAAAGCGACACTTAAATACGATAAGAGCTGCAATGGTCTCGTATGGAAGTAATCAGTAAACGTGGTAGTCATTAAAAAAGAGATGAATAACAAGAAGGAAAATGCTATTAAATAGACTTGTTCTCCCGTTATTGGTGTGCTTATTACTCGTTTTACATAACTTTTCATCAATATTCCCCTACAAAAAGAGCACAGTTAACTAACTTATTTAGTTAACCATGCCTCTCATTAATTTTTATCGGTTATTCCCAAGCGGTTTGTCAAATGACGAATAACGGCCCTTCGGGTTAAATCACCTGTATTAAATACCGTCAAATACTTAACTTTAAATTCTTGGTGGTAATTTAAGTATACGTTAAGTAACCGTTCCGCTAAGAATCCATATAATCGGCGTTGGTAAGTGTCGTAATTCGTCATATCTGTATGCTTTTGAACTTCAAACAGGATATCAAACAACCATTGACAATACCTATCCATTTGTTGACGACGCGTGTAAAACATATTATAGGGAGCCATTACGGCAGGCCCATCCATTGTTCTATCAAAGGCGCTTAAATATTCAGGATACAGCTTTTCGATTGCTTCGCGAGTATGCTTCAAATCTACCTCATAGTGTCCCCGAACGTATTGCTCCTTCAGGGTTTCTTTCCCCTTCGCATCATCCTCTGGATACGCAACTACCCACTCGTGCTGGGACAACATTCCCTGAAGCTCCTTTTCCGTTGCTGGTCGCGTTTTCCCTACTAGCAATAGCCATAAATACATGGCGTTTCGACCACCGATTCGCCTTCCAAACGAGTGTGGAGAGAAATAACGACGATAGTGACTAAGCCCAATATACTCATCACTAGTGTTTTTCCACATCCAATACAGCCCGGTTAACTCATTGAACTCCTTATTTTGGCTAGAAATATTCTCTCCCGTATTATCAACTTGATAACCTCGTTGGTTCGCATTAAATTCTGCTCCGACAAGCAATGGCTGGTAACCCTTGGGGAGGTCGTAGTCAAACATTTTGTGTGCTATTACATATATGGTCATGATCTCGCCTACTTAATAAGGTGTTTAAACGTTGTTAGCACAAAGGCGATTACCATTCCTAAAAGGGCCCCTAAGGCAAAACCCAGAATGGCATACTTTTTTGCTGAAGGTGTCGTCTCACTCTTAGCATCCGAAGTATAAGCCTTTGAGAGAAGTTTTACCTGCCCCATTCCAGCCTTCATCTTTGGCAATTCCTGCTTGGCGGCTTCAGCTACTGCGTTGACAATCGCAGTAGCATCTTTAGCTTCTCCGGCCTTAGCGTGAATATCAAGGATTACCTCACCAATCCGATTTTTTGAATCAACTGCCGATTGTAAGTCGGCAACTGAATACTTCCTTTGTAAACTCTTTGGTAATTTTTTCCTAGCTTGTGCCATCACTTGGCGATCCTGAATTAAATCCGCATAAGTCTGCATCATATCCATATCTGCCATTGCCTGTGAATTTTTATAATCAACTCTCTCTAAATTATGGCTAATCAGCATTGATCGCTCTGCCGTGTAGGTTGTGGTCTGTTTATGCTTAGCATAAAAGCCTAATCCCCCCATCCCAACAAAAGCCAGCACTAAGATTAGAATGATGTTTTTAAAGATAATTTTAGAAATATCATTTATACTGTATGATTTGCTCATTTATCTTCTCCTATGCGTGTCCCGTGATCTTACGTTGGATAAACTTACCACCCTTTTTCAACCAGTTGGTATGCTCCATAAAGACGTAGTTAACTTCTTTGGTCTTGTACTCTGGGTGGACCTCCAACCATACGTCCAAGAGTAGCTCGCTCAAGAATCCGTAGACCCGCTGTTCGTAGGTTGAGTAGTTAGAGATATCAGTTTGGGCTTCCACTTTAGCTAAAACGTCGTACATCCAAGTGCAGTACTCATTGAGGGGCTTTTTCTTCATAATGAACATGTTAAACATGTGTGCCCAAGTCCGCTTCATCACTAGCTCAAAGGCTGGTGCATACTCTGGGTATTGCTCTTGTATCACCTGGCGCATCACCTCAAATGGTTCGTGGTGGTGAGCATGTAAGTAATGCGATTCGTTAGTCTCGATGTAGTACTTCCGCTTAGATGGCAGGATAATATCGTAGTCTTCTAATAGCGCCACGGTTTCTTTTTCCGACAGCACCGTTTGAAGCGACTTATGGTGACGTAGACTCAGGTAACGGCGGTAGTGCACCAACCCCATGGCATCTACGTCTAAGTTCTTCCAACCCCAGTAAATGGCGGTTAGCTCGTTATAAGTCGGGTTCTTTTGGGAAATGTTATCGCCCGTGTTATCCCCTTGGAAGGTGTGGTTAACATCTGGGTGTAGGTCCTTACCCACAAAAACCGGCAGATACATTGGATCTGTCGGCATCTCGTAATTTTTGTGGGCGGCAACTAATACTTTTACTCGCACAATGTTCTCCTTTAGTAGGCTCCGTTTGGTTTGATCATTACTTTCACGGTTTCAAGCATGATCTTTAAATCCAACCACACGGAGCGATTTTGAATGTAGGTTAGGTCGAGGCGGACCATTTCGTCAAAGTCCACGTCGTTTCGGCCCCCCACTTGCCACATTCCGGTGGCCCCAGGGGTCACTAAGAGGCGTTGCTTATCGTACTCCGTGTACTGCTCCACCTCCGAAACCAGTGGCGGCCGGGGCCCAACGATGCTCATTGATCCGGTCACCACGTTAATTAACTGTGGCAACTCATCCAAGCTGTACTTACGAATCACACGGCCAACCCGGGTGATCCGGGGGTCGTCCTTCATTTTAAACATCGCCCCATCAACCTCGTTTTGATCTTGTAATTTGGCGAGGAGCTCATCTGCGTTACTAACCATTGAGCGGAACTTGATGATTTTGAATTCGTGTCCGTCCTTCCCCACCCGGGTTTGGGTGTAAAACACCGGCCCGTGGGGATCATCAACTTTGATGCAAATTGCAATGATTAACAGTACCGGACTGATGACCACCACCCCGATTGCCGAGGCCACCACGTCAAACAGACGCTTGATCCCCCGGTAAAAGTATTGGCGGTTTAATCGTTCCGCATCAATGTGAATCATGTTTTCAACCATTAGCGTTTCTCTCGATTTCAAATTAACTTGGGCTCTCTAGTCGCCCCATTTTTCACTTCATTGTTGATAACCGCAACCCATTGTAAATAGATTCTATTTACAAATACTCCTCTAATGATACCAATAAATTAGGGCGTTAAAAAGAACTTTTCGTCCGGAACCCCTTTCATCAGTTATTAAGGTTTTCTTGCTTGGCCAGCCACTGATCAATTTCATCGAGGTCAAACCCCTTGCGGTAAAGGGCCTGCTTAGTCTTCATCTTTCGTTCATAACCTTCAAACCGGCGGTAACGGTGCCAAGCTTTTTCCGCTTCCCGTTCCAGTAATTCCGCCTGGCGATCCTCCGTTTGGGACGGGATTTCGTTTTCCTTCACCAGTTGGTAAACTTCATCGCCGTACCCTTGGGTTAGCACCCCCTGGTGGATTTTTTCGCTTCGGCGCCGTGCCGGTTGGTTCAGGTAACGCTTGGCCAGCTTTTGCACCAGTTTGGCGGCATTTTCAACCTGTTGTTCCGTGGTGAACTGGGTAAGGGCGTCGTCAATTAAAAACTCGCCCACCCGCTTTTGACGAAGTTTTTGGCGAATCACCCCCGGTCCCTTCAAACCGGTATTCATCTCCGTCCGCACGTAAGCAGCCGCGTACTCCCGGTCATCCAACAAGCGGTTTTCCCGCAACTTGGCCATCACCACCGGGATAAACTCCGGTGGGGTGTCAATCTCCGCTAGTTTTTGTTCCACCTCGTGTTCGGTCCGCAGTTGGTGGGACAAGTAATCCAGCATCTTATTATAGGCTTGCGCCACTTGGTCATCATTTGAGATCTGCTGCAGTAATTCCTGATCGACCTCCATCCCCTTATAAAGACGGTACTTGATCAAGACACTCTCGGCCACCGGAAAGGCGTACTGACCGTTTAAAAAGACGTTAAAGCGCCCCGGTCGTTTTTGGGCCACAATGGCGGTAATTTGTCGAATTTGCGATTCTTTTTCCATGATCCACCCTTACAAATTTTCGCTTGGTTTCTATGTATAAAGTGTAAGCAGTGATCACAACTTACACCAATCAAATTTAAAGGAGATATCAACATGCTTCATAACGTCAAATCCACTAAGCTTCAAGTTACCTTAATCGATGGCGATCACCCCGAAGGTTTGAACCGGGTCTTTAACAACCTGGTTGCCCAACCGAGTGATGAGCAGATCGCCAGCTTCCAAACCATCCTTGAAGGATTAGCCGGGGGTACCGTCCAAGAAGCCACCCTGACGACCGCCACGACTTTAACTAACGAATAGCCATAACCACTAGCCAACCGAAAGGAAGTACTTAAATGAAGACCTTAAACCTCACCTACAAGGGCAGCCTAAACAAGACGCACATCTTGAAGATCAACTACGCCAATGGCCAACTGGACGAAGCAACCGTTCGCCAAGCCATGACCCAGATCGCCAACCTAAAGCTGTTTAAGAAGGGCGAAGAAGATCTGTTCGTCACGCCCGTTTCCGCTAAGGTGGTCAACACCGACGAAGAAGTACTCTTTGCTTAATTGCTAACGACCAGAGGCTGGGAGAAAACCGTGTTTTCTCCTAGCCTTTTGCTGTATTCACGAAAGTTAGGCAGGAAATGTGGAAAATAACCGCAGGTCTAGTGCCTAAGTACGGCCGAAGAACAGTGCATACTGCACTAACCGTTCGTCCTAGCTTAGTCATACGACCTGCCGAGTAGGTTATTTCCCACCCACTTTTTTGATTCGTTCATGAACCCACTGCCAAAAGTAGGGGCGTTGGCTAACTGGTCCATCCACCAGCACCTGGCAGGTAGCGTTGACAATCGCCCCGATCATCACAATCATCCCGGAAAAGTCCAACCACATCATCATCAAAATGAAGGCCCCGATCGTCTTGTAGGAATTTAACCGTTGGGCGAATACGACGGCGTAATAGGAGAAGAGGCGCGATAGGCCCATCCACAGCAAGGTGGCAACCAGGGCGCCAATTACCACGTACCGCAGGCGCACCCGGGCGTTAGGAACGAAGTAATAGAGCAGGGTTAAGAAGATAAAGAGCCCGCCAAAGGTCACTGGCCACCGCAGGCTACTAAAGAGGGTGACGTAATTAATTGGGAAGTGCAAGATTGGCTGTAAGGCTTCTAGCACCTGTTCCCCGAGCCCATACATAATCACTAAGGCAAAGATAATCATGATGACGATGATCATCCAAATAAAGGACAGGACCCGGTTAATGATCGGATTTTGGTTCTTAGCCACCCCGTAGGCACCGTTGACGGAGCGTTGAAAGGCCGCAATTCCTTGGCTAGTTGACCACAGGGCCACCAAGGCCCCGGTAGTCAGGATCCCCCCACTCCCCCGGCGTAAGAAATCAAAAATGATCGGCCGGATAAATTGGTAGACCGAACTAGGGATTGCCGATTGCAGATACGGGAGGACCGTTTTTGCATCTAACCCCAGCATCGGTAAGAGGTTTCCCACCACTAGCACCGCCGGGAAAATGGAAAGTAAGGTATAGTAGGCCAGCACGGCCGCCGAAGTTGTTACTTGCGCCATTTGGAAGTGTTCGGCAAAGACCGTCACAAAGCGCTTCAATTTGGTGCCAATAAATTTCATCATGGCCCTCCCACACGTTAATAGGCCCATTTTAGCAGTTTCTAACGGCGAAAACAAAAAGAACTCCCGTGAGGAACTCTTTTGTCTTTCTAGCTGTGCATTATTTCTTGACGATTCCGCTCACTTTCCTACTTCATCATGTGCAACTGGTACAGGTACTGCTTACCGGCCGTCAAATCGTATTGAACCAGCTTGTAATCTTGCCAGAGTCGTTTTTGCTTCTTAGTTAACTGGCTGTACTTAACCACTTGCCCCTTACTGTTTGTGAACTGGAGGCTAGCAGTACTATTGTTTTGACCAGTGTTAATGGAAACGGCTGGTAAGTCCTCATATACCTTTGTCATCAAAGCAAGGTATGGCGTGACCTTGGAATTAGTTTGTTCCGCTACCATCGCCATGAAGTCATTCGGGCTAACCACCTTAGTGTTACTGGTCAAAGTCCGGGCACCGTGTTCACGGGCGTAGGTGTTGGAGTAGATGAAGTAATCCGTTTCATGCAGCTTGGTCCCATCCTTTGCCATGCTGTTGTTGTAAATCCCCGGCAGATGGTCACCATAGAAGACAACCGTGATTGGCTTTTGGATCTTGTTAATCTGCTTGATGAACTGCTTAACTGCTTTGTCGGTGTAGGTAAGCCCCGTTGTATACGTTGCAACCGTCCCCTTATCTGTCCCTTCACTTACCGAAGTTGGGAGCCACTTGGAGTAGTTTTTATAGTACTGAGTATCATAAGGCATATGGTTTTGCATCGTGACCAAGTTGATAAAGGTACCGTTTTTATCAGCCTTCAGTTGCGTCAAAGCATTCGCATAAGACGTTTCATCAGACAGATATGGGCTTTTACCGATCTTTTTCTTATCTATAATTTTGTACTTACTTCCCAGATAGTAAAAACGGTTGAAGCCAAATTTAGCATAATCCGCGACCCGACTGTAGAACACCCCTTGGTACGGGTGAATTCCAACGGCATAGTCAAACAATTGATTAAAGGTCCAGTTTTTCGTTAAACGTGGCACGATCTGGGTATATGGGGTTTGCAATGTTGACGAGAAGTTAGCCGTTGCCAATCCCCTTAAGGTCATGTATTCCATGTTGGCCGTTCCCCCACCGTAACCTGAGGACATCATCAGGCCACTGGTGGTCGTTTTCTTCAAGGAAAGAATATATGGAATCGGGTTTCCCTTGATCTTAACTCCCGGCACCCGCTTGGGGTTAGAGAAGCTTTCACTCAGGTTAAACATGATTGTTTGCGATGATAGCGAATTTTTCCGATCTTTGTTTATCTCCTCTGCCACCACTTGATATTCTCGGGCAATCTTTTCCATCCGGGCTTTCGAATAGCCGGCTGGCTTTTCCATCACGGTGATGTCGATATTATTCAGGAACTGGATGATGGGTCCATTTTCTCGTGCTCCGTCTTGTTGGTTGTAAAAAATTGGATGATCCCCTAGCCCCTCAATAACTGTACTAATCCTTGAGTCGGTGTGGTTCCAAAAGATGCTACTTCCAAAGAAAAGGACGGTGAGCACAGTCCAAATACAACGTCTTTTTGTACTTGGGGCGGGAACAGGTAATTTTCGATCTAGGTAAATCCCTAGTCCAATTGTAATTACGTAGACAACTGCACCTGTGATCGGAATCCATGCACTCACTAATTTAAGCATGTTTCCGTATGCTTGATACATCATCACGTCTGACGGAAGGATCGGCTCTTCCCTAGTTATCAACTTAATCCGATTAGCAATCCCCCATATTATGATAAGGGGGACCACAATCGATAGTGCTAGCCAATACCTCTTCACCAGTGATTGAACTAGCTTGAAAACTAGCCAAATTAATAAGGCCGTAAAAAGCAGTGTCCCCTGGCGAGCAGTTAAAAGGTAGATATAGTTATCAAAGGTCATTGAACCAGCTGGATTTACTTTCCAACTTGTAAACATCAACAGGTTCGAAATTACCGCCAACCCATACGCTACCCCGACCGCCGTCAACGCCGGCCAGTGACGATGGCAAAACTTCTTCAGCCACGCTGGCCACTCCATCAAGTGGGACGGCAGCTCCTCAACCCACCGCTCGTAATGTTGGGTGATCGCTAAAGATGAAAAGAGCCTTCTTAAGCACCAATTAGCCACGAATCCGACCACCATAACGGCACCCGCAATGATCGCTACCAAAAGGATCTTCAAGCCCAGATTACCGACGTGGCCAGCGGCAAAGCCAACATAATGGCTCCGCAATAAAGGCAGTCCTGCCAAAACAAGGCTACTGTAAATCCCTCCGTTTAAAATTTGGTGCTCACCGATAACCTGGTTCTTCTGTAAGAGAAACATCCCCAGTGCCACCAGCACCAATAAGCCATCTGATAGGTTAGAGAAACGGTTTGCCGTTGACATATCATAGTGAATCGTTACTGAAATTGTCGGCATTAACATTGCCAACACCGCCGTTACCAGCAGGGTTACCGTTCCCCAACGTTTCACAAACCGGCGCCAGTGGTCCGGCAGTTCGATCCCATCAAAGGCGGCGCCGACCATCATCACCATTAGGTAAAAGAGGACGTTTTGGCTGTCTTTGATCCCCCACAAATCGTTGTAAAAGACCGTCGCAACCAGAAACATCCCCACTAGTACTTTTCCGAGGAAGCGTCGGTTAACTTCGGACAGTTCATTAACCCGCGGAAAGGTCGCCATGGCGATAATGTAGGCCGTTGCCAGCGGAAAGATATTCCGGGTGATTGGGAAAACGGCGTTTAAAAGGTCGCTGAAGTAAAACTGGTTCTTCCAAACTAGTTGAAGGAGGACTGAACCGGCCCCATAGGCCACCAGGACTAACCAGGTGGTGATGACGCGGGTGCGGCCAAGCCGGTGTCGCTTCAAAGTTCGCCCAAGTTGCATTAACAGCCACAGCTCGGCAATAATCAAAATCACGTGGACTAACTGGAGAACCGCCATCTTGAGGTTGTTTTCCGAGTAATTACTAAACTGAAGTTGTGAATCCCACATCCAGAGGTTCATCACCGTCAAGAGAAGGACGATTAGCCAACCAGAGTTCGCTATTATTTTTTTCATGTTACTACCTTTATAAAAAGTGGGGTTGAAAGAAAATAACCGTTTCTTCCAACCCCTAATTCTATTTTATTGTCCCCTAGATAACGTGGAAAACCTCCGTAGCCCCACCACCTAAGGCCGGCCTACATTGAAGAGTGGTTTTCCCCCCCAATTATCTATTCTTCGTACTTCTTGGCCACCCGCCGTGCAATCTCGCCGTAGTGGGCCAATTCCTTGGCGTACTCATCATCGTACAGGTACTTGGCGTCCGCTTCCGGATCTTGGGAGGTCAGGATCTTTGGCCCGTCCTCCGTAATTACCAGGGTGTGCTCGTATTGGCACGACCAGCCACCGTCGGCCGTCTTAGCCAGCCAGCCAGACGGATCGGAGGTGTCGGCTTGCCAAGTGCCGGTGTTAATCATCGGTTCCACCGTGATCGTCATCCCCTTGCGTAGGCGTAGGCCGTGGCCGGCTTCCCCGTAGTGAGGTACCATTGGGTCTTCGTGCATCGTGGGTCCGATTCCGTGGCCAACAAATTCCTTGACGTCCCCGTAGCCATTTTCGTCTTCGGTGTAGTGCTGAATTACGGCACCGATATCGCCAATCCGGTTACCCGGTACGCACTGGTCAATCCCCATGTACAAGGACTTCTTAGTGACGTCCATCAGCTTGGCAATCTCCGGTGACGGGGTGCCCACGGCGTACGACCAGCAAGAATCGGAAAAGGCGCCGTCGAGGTTGACCACCGTGTCGACCTTAACCAAGTCGCCATCCTTTAAGATCAACTTCTTGCGCGGAAAACCGTGACAAATTTCATCGTTCACACTCACGCAGGTTGCGTACTTGTACCCTTCAAAGCCGATTTGAGCGGCGATCGCCCCCGCTTGCTTGAAGTAATCACGAGCAAATTCTTCGATTACCCAGCTCGAAATGCCCGGCCGGATAATCTTTTGAATCCCCAGGTGCATCCCGGCTAAAACGGCGCCGGACTTTTCCATCGCACGGATTTCCCGTGGTGATTTTAAGCTAATCATTCACACTACTCCTTACATTTTATAAACTCTTACCAGTATAGCACCGTTTGAGTGTGCTATACTATCGAAGGTTTTAAAATTACAAATCGTTCAAATCTTTGGAGGGATAATCATGGCAAAAGCACTCGTAGTTTACGCCACCATTACCGGAAACAATGAGGACGTCGCCGACATGGTCACCGGCGCCCTGGAGGACCTCGGCGTTGACGTTGAAATGACCGAAATGACGATGGCCGACGTCGCCGATTTCGATGACGTCGACCTTTGCGTGGTGTGCCCCTACACCTACGACGAAGGTTCCCTACCTGACGAAGGGCTCGACTTCTTTGATGACTTAAAGGAATCTGACCTAGCCGGAAAGGTCTACGGGGTCGCTGGTTCTGGTGACACCTTCTACGGTGATGATTACTGCAAGGCCGTTGACGAATTTGGCGCCGCCTTTGAACAAGCGGGTGCCACCAAGGGGAGCGCAAACGTCCACATTAACCTCGCTCCCGATGCCGAAGACGAGGAACGCTTGGCCAGCTTTGCCAAGGACCTCGTGGCCAAGCTAGGCTAGGAGGCCGTCATGCGCAAACTCTGGAACAAGTACGGCCAAGTGATCGCCTACCTCTTTTGGGGTGTGGTCACCACCCTGGTCAACATCGTGTCGTTCCAGTTCCTCTCCTCAGGGGTCCACTGGAACTACCAGGTGGCCAATGTAACGGCCTGGTTTTTATCCGTTTTAGTTGCCTACCTCACCAACAAGGTCTGGGTTTTTAACTCCCATTACACCACTTGGAAGGCCTTTTGGATTGAGATCTCCCAGTTCTTCTTTTACCGGGGCCTCACCCTCTTGATCGACATGGCCTTCATGTTCGTAGGGGTGACCTTGTTAAAGCTCAACACCCCAATCCAAGAACTAATGGTGAAGATCGTTGATAACGTGGTGGTCGTGGTCGCCAACTACATCTTCTCGCGGTGGCTGATCTTTAAGGACAACGAAAAAATTGCTAAGCGGTAGTAGTCGCTAACCAAATAAACTCCGGTCAGTCCGCGAAATGCGAATTGACCGGAGTTTTCTTTTGAGGAAGTCTTTCCAAATGTCATAGGGATCATATAACAAACAAGAGTTCTTGGTTTTATGCTGAAGTTCCCGTATAATGGAAAGGCAGGAAGTTATAAGGGCGGTGGCTGTCTTTTCCTGGTGAGGTAAGGTGAGGTCTATGGAAACATGGAAGAATCTTCAGAAAGGTTTCACAGCTAATGAGTGTCTTTCAGGCACTTACGTTGATGCTGATGTTTGGCACGTTTGTACTAACGTTGCTAGATTAAGCATCACAAATAGAAAAAGCCGTCCCACATTATAACTTTGGACGAGTTATGGGACGACTTTAGATTCTCGTAACAACGCCATCGCCTTTCTAGCGACCTGCGTCGGAGTCCTGTTGGCGCAGGGCTCCTTTTTGTATCTTCATTATAGCACGAAATACCAAATTGGGAGAATTAGTTGCCTTTGTTTACGGCTAACCTATTGCTCTTATGGTCCCACCCGGAATCGAACCGGGATCAATCGCTTAGGAGGCGGACGTACTATCCAATTATACTATGGGACCAACACAAGAAAAATTATCGCATTCTTTACCGGACTTGTAAAGGTGCGATCATCTTCTTGTTACTTTTGTTGCTCTTCGTTTTTGCGCCGGTGCTTCAAGCGAATCCCCTTGTTCTTGCGGTTCTTCTTTTTGTGCTTGGCCTTGGCAGGCTGGCTGAAGGAATCTAGCGTGCGTACCACTTCTTTTTTCGGGTTGCCCTTGGCGTCGTGTTGACGCTTTTGCACCGCCTTGACGGTCGCCTTTTCAACCGACTTCCCCGCGTTCTTAGCGTCCTCGCCGGAAACCAACTGGCGCTTGTCGATCGTCATCGGCTCCAGCTGGTAGTCGGTGTCGGCCAAAAGCTTCTTGAGGTCGCGGAAGTCGTGGTCGTCCCCAAGGTTGACCACCAGGCCTGGTTCCCCCTGGCGCCCGGTCCGGCCCGTCCGGTGAACGTAGCCATCCGCCGTGTTCGGCAGCTCGAAGTTAACCACCGCCGGGAGCTTAGGAATGTCCAGGCCCCGGGCCGCCACGTCTGTCGTTAACAAGAGCTTAACTTGGTGTTTGCGGAACTGGCGCATCACCGTTTCCCGTTCGGTTTGGCGCTGCCGCCCGCCCAAAGTGGCTGATGAAATACCGTCGTGGCGCAAGCGGCTGGCGGTGTAGTGGAGAGTCTTAATGCTAGTGAAAAAGACCAGCGCCCGGAAGTTCTTGGTTTGACTGAGCCGTTCCAGCATCACCGCTTTGTCACTCATCGTCCGGGCCACCACCAACCCGTGCTTAACCGGGCCGCGGGAGTGATCCTGGGCCCGCACGTCAATCTTGACCAGGTCGCGGCCAAACAAGACGTCGAGCTGTTCCAAGGTCGTTGATTGGGTGGCGGAGAAAAAGGCCAACTGGGTGTCTAGTGGCGTTGCCCGCTCAATGTCTTCGACCACCGCTTGGGTGTCGTCGCGCAAGAGGTCGTCGGCTTCGTCGATCACCAACGTGGCCAGGTTGTTTAACTTGAGGTCGCGGGTGTCTAGCAGGTGCAAGATCCGCCCCGGCGTCCCCACGACGACTTCAGGGCGCTCCTTTTTCAACCGTTCCGTTTGGCGGCGCAGGTTAGCGCCCCCGGTCGCGGAGTGGACCTTAAGCCCCAGTAAGGCCGCCCATTCCCGCATCACCCGGGTGGTTTGCAGGGCCAATTCCTGTGACGGTTCGAGGACCAGGATTTGGGTTCCCTGCCCCTTCATCACCTTGGGTAACAGCGGCCAGGTGAAGGCCAGGGTCTTCCCCGAGCCGGTCGGGGCGATCCCAAAGACGGTCTTGTCCTCTTCTAAGGGCTTTTGGACCGCCTCTTGAATGGCGGTCAGTTGTTTGAAGTTGCGTTCTTCAAAGTGGGTTTGAAACTGTTCAATCAAATCAATCATCCTCTAGCGGTTGTTGTCAGCTGGGAAAGTGAGCTCCGCCGATTCACGCAGGTTGTACATGACGGCGTTCACTTCCCGGCTTAGGGTTTGCCAACGCTTGTAGTTGGCCACTTGTTCTGGGTCGTCCGGAGCGTTAAACAGAGCGGCGAAGTCGTTTAATTCATCGACCATCGAGTTTTCAAAGTACGGCGCCTCCAGTTCCGTTGGTTCCTGGTTGGCATCGAAGTAGGTCACCTTGGTGGTGTCAAAGATCGAATCAAAGACCAGGGTGTCCTTTAGGCCGTAGATTTCAGAAACCAGGTGGGAGTTAGCGGTCTTACCGAAGTTCAGGGTCACTGCAAACTGATCGTAAGTTAAGATGGCCGTCCCCATTCCGTCAACGCCAGACTTGGTCATGGTTGGGAAGTAAACGACGCTGTCCGGCACGCCAAACAGGGTCACCGCCCCATAAACGGCGTAAACCCCGAGGTCCATCAAAGCCCCCCCGGCAAATTCCGGCGTGAAGATGTTCGGGTACGGCTTCTCGTCGGCTAGGACCTTATCGTAGCGCGAAGAGTACTTCATCACGGTGATGTTCGCCCCTTGGATCGTGTCCATCTTCTTTAATTGGTCTTCACCAGCGTGGAAGAGGCCGGTGTGAATGTGGCGCGCGGCTTCGACCAGGCGGGCCTTGGGGTGGGCGGCTAGCAACGATTCAATCCGGCTGAATTCTTCCGGGTTGACGAAGGCTGGCTTTTCTAGGATCACAAACTTATCGTTTTCGATCGCCAGGCGGGCCTGTTCGTAGTGCTTGCTGTTTGGTGAGGCGATGTAAACCACGTCAAAGTCGCCTTCATCAAAGAAGTCCTCCAGCGAGTCGTAGAAGGCGGTGGCGCCGTACGGTTCCCCGTATTCCTTGGCCCGGGTCAGGGTCCGGGAGTAGACCGCCGTCAATTGGTATTGACCAGTCGTCTTAGCGGCGTCTAACATTTGATCGGTGATAATGTTGGTTCCAATAATTCCAAGCTTGAGCATCGTAAATTCTCCTTTTTTCTCATGTTACTACTATTTTAACAACTTCCCCTGGTTTTTAACAGAAATGAAATCTTTTCTCATCAACATTCTGTGTATAATATATGTTGTTTAAAGCCGATGCTATCGAATGATAAGGCAAGTTTATAAATTGAGGAGTATGTAAAATGCGGAAAAAGGGAATGTTACTGTTCGGCGCGGGACTAATGGCTGGAATCACTAGTTCGCTTGGTTTCAGCCACTCAAAAAAGAAAAACGAACGTTCAACCTCCTTACCGATCTTTTACGCCGGCACCTGGCGCTATTACGATGAGGAGCGGGACCGGACCCACGTCATTACCATCTCACCTGAACTCGAATTGGGGATCGATAACCAGGTGATTCCGGCCAACGTTCAACACGTTAGCACCGATCAACTTGTCTACCTCGATAAATTTGGTTACCACATCACGATCAAGGCCAACGAGCAGCGGCCCACCCGCCTGATCGATGAGGCGGACGACCAAGAATACCAAATCGAACCAGTGCAATAACATAAAGGGGCCGGGAAGGTTAGCTTCCCGGCCCCTTTTTTATCTACTCTCCTCTTTCTCCTAACACACCCAGGGGATTTCCCACTTCCGTTTCGCTGCGGTATAATAAAAACATCTGATTTGCGGAAAGGAAGAATAGGATGTTAAAACGATTAGCAGTGTATTGCGGCGCCCGCGCTGGGCAGGACCCTTCCTTTATGGAAATGGCAACTGACTTTGGCCACCAGATGGCCGAACACGACGTCGCCCTGGTTTACGGTGGCGGTCGCTTCGGTCTTATGGGGGCGGTGGCCGACGCCGTCTTGGTAGCCGGTGGCCAGGCCCACGGGGTGATTACCGAAGAACTGGCCAACCGGGGCACTAGCCACCCGGACCTGACCAGCCTAGAAATCGTTGACGACATGAACACCCGCAAGAACCACATGATGGAAATGGCGGACGGCTTACTCGCCCTCCCCGGTGGCCTGGGAACCCTAGAAGAAGTTAGCGAGGCCTTTTCCTGGACCGCCCTGGGCGATAACGCTAAACCGGTCGCCCTCTACAACTACCGCAACTTCTACCAACCCTTAAAGGACATGCTGGCCACGATGGAGATGACCGGCTTTACCGAACCGCCCTACGTCAACGCAATTAAGTTCGCCACCAACTTTGATGAGGTCGCCGACTTCATGAATCATTACCAGGCTCCGGCGATCCGTACTTACGAATAACTAGCCCTGCATGGCCGTCAACTGCGTCTTAATCGCGGTGGCGGCCACTTTTAGTTGGGCTTCTTCAACCGGGTACAAGCGGGGCAACCAGAACTGGCCCACCCCCGCCCGGGTAATTTGGGCTGGGAAGGACACGTAGCACTGATACTGCGGCTGATAGACCGCAACTGGCAGCACGGTGCTCCCGTTTTGTAATAAAACATCCAGGATCGCCAACGCCCACGAGCACAGGGTGTAACTGCCCTTGTCGACCGTCGTCAACACCCGGTACTCCTCCTCTCGAACGTCCACCAAGAGTTTGGCGGTATCCAGGGAATGGCCGTTAATCGGCTCCTCAATCGACCGCCCGTTGACCCGGACGCTCGACCAGATTGGCACCAGGTTGCCGTCGTGCTGGCCCAGCATGTAGCCGGTTACCGAGCTGGCCGGTTGCTCCACCGCCGCCGCCACCACCTGGTGCAAGCGGGCCGTATCGGTAATCGTACCGGTCCCCAGTACCCGCTGGACCGGTAACTGCCACTCTTGTTGGATCAAACCGGTCAAGGCTTCGTTAGGCGTCGCCAAGTTCAAGACCACCCCGCTAAAGCCACTTTCGGTAACGGCGGAGCGCCATTCTTGAATTGCTTGGACGTTGCCGGCCAGTTGCGCAAACGAATCCGGTTGGCCCAAGAAACGCTGCCCAATCGTCACCACCAAGACGTCAGCGGCCTTGAGGGCGGCCGGATCTTGGATTACCACTTCACAGTGGGGCGCCGGGCTGGCAGCCAGGTCAGCGGCCAGGCCCACCGCAATTTGATCATCTTGGTCCAATAATACCAGGCGGTCAACCCGGTTGGTGGCCGCTAACAGCCGCGCCAAGGTGACTCCTAAATTAGTTAAGCCAATTACGGCAATGGTTCGCATGATGATTCCTCCAATTAAAAAGGGTGGCAAATGACCTTCTCGGCAGGTCGGATGACTAAGCTAGGCCTGCGGTGATTGGCCACGTCTTCTATACTAAGATTTGAAACTAATAATAAGGGGCTGGGAACCCCTGCTCCCAGCCCCTATTTGATTGGTCACTTTCTTTATTCGTTACCCACTTCCGGGAAGAGGTTTAGCAGGTATTGTTGCGGTCCCTCTTCTAGGGGCAGGTCCACGTCCGCCGGCAGCAGTTCCTCGTGGTCGCCCACGTTGAAGCGGACCCCGTGGTCTAACCACACTTGGATCCCCAGCACGATTGCCGCCCGGATCAATTCCTGGGCGGTCACCGAGTACCCTTTAGCGATCACGGCTAACGGTTGGCTGGATTGCACCAGCTCCAAGTAACGGTCGTTGGCCACCTTCAGGCCAAAGGAAAGCATCATGCCGTTTTCCATCTTGGAAGCCATCTGTCCGGCAATCGTTAAGCTCGGGTCTTCAATCCGGCGTTGAACAAACTTCAGGGCCAACCGGTATTTGCGCGGGGCGTCGTACTCCTCGCAGAAGGCTTCCAGCTGGTTGACGAAATCAAGCCCCTCTTCTTTCATCCAGTCCTCCTGGGCGGTTGGTTCCTGGAGGGCGGCCTGCTCGTTTCGTTCGGTGGCGACCCTTACCTTGTCGGCCATGTCGTCCGGCGTTTCCGTCAGGAGGGTGTAGATCATGACCAGTTCGAGGAAGTTTAAGGTATCCTCTGAGATCCCGGCCTTGGAGAACGGATCGGTGTCAAAGCCGCGCATCGAGATGTATTGAACCCCATCGTTGATCGTTTTTTCCAAGTTGCTGGTCCGCCCGTGTAAACAGACCGGCCCAAAGTACTCGTGGAAGTTTTGGTAGGTGCCGTTTTCAAGGTAGTCGGCCAAGCTGTTGATGTAGGCGTCCAAAGAACTGTAATCAACCTGCTCGTTTGGTAAGTTGGTGAAGCCATACTTGGAATTACGCAAAGACCGGACCTGGTGTTCTAACTCCGGCGCCACGATGTCTTTGACGCTGGTCGCCACCGGGCTGGCCCCAAACAGGTAAGTAAAGAGCCATTGCCAACGGTAAAAGCCCTGGGCGAGCTTAAAGTAGAGGTGGTTTTGGAAATCAGCTTGGCGCCGGTACTTGTCCTGGTAGAAGCGGTGGTAGATTTCCTCTAGCAGCTGCTTGTCCAGGCCGTAACCGACGTGAACTCCCCCCATCAACAGCGACTTAATGCCGTACTTGCCGACTAGGTAGTGGTAAAAATCCTTTTGGTCGGGGCGTGAGCAGTTATAACTCAAAAAATCGAGGTCGTCCTTGTAGACCAGGGCCGGGGGCATCGTTAACGGCCACAAGCGTTCCTGGCTTTCCATCTGGCGGTCAACGATCTGCTGAAGGATTTGCAGCTGGCGGACGGCCGCCTCGCTCCCCTTCATAATCACGGCGTTGAATTCCATCAGATTATCAGAAATTCCGCTCGTTAGGTAGGGGTTTTTCACCCGTGAACCCAGTTGACTCGGGTAAGGGTAACGGCTCGCCCGACCGTCAGTTAACACACGGTGGGCTTGCATCCGCATCCCAAAGCTTCCCGCAAATAACTTCGCCCGTAATTCTGGCTCATGCATTGCTTCTCGCATTGCCGCACATCGATCCATCATTGTCACCTCACAAGGCCCGGGGGCCCTTTTCAATTAATTTTTCCTCAAGGAGTTCATTATAGCACTTGTTTTTGAACGGGCGACACCGTTTTCACGATTAATCACGCACCGCCCCTACTTAAACTTGTGTTGCATAACGGTCAAAATATGCAAAATGACCGACAGGATGGCAAAGAAAATCACCACGAACACCGCCCAGGACAGCCAGAAGGTGGCTGCAACGGCTAAGAAACTGAAGAGCCAGGTTTGGAGCCCCATCGTAATCAGGGTCACCAAGGCAATTGTAAAGAATAAAACTATGTATCTGAACACGGTTAAGGTCCACCTCTCTTTTACGTGCGGGTTGGCAATTTCTTGACCCAGCTTAGTTAGCTCCGCCACCTTGGCCTGGGGGAGTTCCTTCATCTTCCAGGTCCCCGTTTGCACCGCTTCGCCCACCTTAACGAGGCCGGCATCGAGCAGCACCTTATCGACCTGTTCCAGGGGTGGGTTGGAGGCCCGAAAGATAAAGTTTTTGATTGGGCCGGCGTAACACGAAGTCAGCGATACGTAACGCTTGCCGGCAAATTTCCCGGGAAATAACCGTCCGGTGTGGTCCTCACGGTAAAAGCGGCGCCGGAAACAGTCAAAGAAGTTTTTCAATTGTCCACTCATGTTCCCTAGATAAGTGGGTGATGAGATGATCCACACGTCAGCCGCCAGCAGTTTCTTTTCTAACTCCCGCAACACCGGGTTGGGGTGCCCCGGATAATCCGGTCCAATCTGGTAATCCGCCAGGTAGATGGTCTCCACTTCCCACGCCGGATCCATTGTTAACCCGGCGGTTGTCGCCGCCAACATCTGTCCGGAAATACCGGTTTGTTTATGTGACGCTAAGATTGCTAACGCTCGCATCGATCTGCCACCCCCTTTTTTTCAATTAGGGTTATTATAGCAAATTCCGCACTAAGTTGAAATTGAGCCATTCATTTGGCGCCCGCTGGTAAATATGCTATCCTAGGGTTAATTTGAAACCGAATACAAAGGAGATTTCGATATGGCAGTTTCTAAGATTAGCATCTCCCCCGAAGCAAGTAAGTGGTTCCGTGAGGGCATGGGCGTTCCCGAAGGTGGCGGGGTTCACTTCTTCGGCCGGGTTTACGGTGAAACCAACGCCCACGAAGGGTTCTCAACCGGGATGAGCCGGCACGACCAACCAGTTCAGCCACTGGTCGACCAAGTCGTTGACGGTGTTCACTACTACATCGAAGAATCAGAAAACTGGTTCTTTGAAGGCCTCGACGTCCAAGTCGACTACGACAAGTCCATCGACGGCCCTGTTTATTACTACACCCCTAACGACGGCTCTAAGCTAGACACCCACGCCCACTCTTCCAAGACGGAACCGTAAGGAGTGAGTGTGAACCAGCCCACTTGGCAGGCCGTTGGGCTAAGCTAGGGCGAACGGTTGGTGTGGTACGCACCGTTCTTCGCCCGTACTTAGGCACTAGGCCTGCGGCTGGTGAGCACGTTATCAGAGTGAGTGTGAACCTACCTACTTCCCCACGCTTAGCCTTTTAGGTTATAATGGAAATACCAAAGGAGCCCTGCTGATAACAGGACTCCAGCGCAGGTCGCTAAAAAGGCACTGGCGTTGTTATATGTGACATAAAGTCGTCCTATAACTGCTCAAAGTTATTTTGTAGGACGGCTTTTTCTATTTGTGATGCTTCTTGACGTAATCCAACAACGTTATTACAAACGTGCCGAACATCAGCATCAGGGTTAGCGCCTGAAAGACGCGCAGTACAACAAAAGGGCTCCAGTAGTTCGCTTTACGAACCCGACTGGAGCCCTTTATTTTACGGGAAACATCAAGACCAAGGTTTCCCCTTTTATAGCTGATACTAAAACACCCCCTGGGAACGTCGCGTTCCTGGGGGGGGTTAGTTTATTATTCGTACAGGGCGGCCACTTGTTTTTGGGCCGTCGGGTGGGCCAAAAAGTCATCGTAAGTGGTGTCGGCGCGGCTCACAAAGCCGTTTGGTCCCACTTCAATCAGGTGGTCAGCAATCGTTTGAATGAATTCGTGGTCGTGGCTGGTGAAGAGGATCGAGCCTGGGAAGCTTTCCATGGCGTCGTTTAGCGCCGTGATCGATTCCAGGTCGAGGTGGTTGGTCGGGTCGTCCATCAATAAGACGTTGGCGTGTTGCAACATCATCTTGGATAAGAGGCACCGCACCTTTTCGCCCCCGGAAAGGACCTTGATTTGCTTGTCAATTTCTTCCCCGGAGAACAGCATCTTCCCTAAGAAGCCGCGCAGGAAGGTATTGTCGTTTTCCTCTTTGGTGGCGAATTGGCGCAACCAGTCAATGATCGTCAATTCATCGTTATCAAAGGCGGCGTTTAAGTCACGGGACATGTAGTTAGTAGAGGTCGTTTGGCCCCAGGTAACGGTCCCTTCGTCCGGCGTTATTTCCCCGGCAATAATTTGCATCAAGACGGTCGTCGCCATGTCGTTGCGGGACAAGAAGGCCACCTTTTCGCCCGGCCGGATCAAGAAGGAGACGTCGTTTAACAACTTTTCGCCGTCAACGGTGTGGGAAATGTGTTCCACCTTTAATAGGTCGTTTCCCAGCGGGCGGTCCTGTTCAAACTTGATGTAGGGGTACTTACGCATTGACGGTTGGATGTCTTCTAAGGTGATCTTTTCCAACTGCTTCTTACGGGAAGTGGCCTGCTTGTGCTTGGAGGCGTTGGCCGAGAAGCGGGCGATGAACTCTTGGAGCTCCTTGATCTTTTCTTCCTTCTTAGCGTTTTGGTTGGCGGCTAATTGGGCAGCCAGTTGGCTAGATTCGTACCAGAAGTCGTAGTTCCCCACGTAGAGCTTGATCTTTTGGAAGTCTACGTCACACATCTGGGTGCAGACTTGGTTTAAGAAGTGACGGTCGTGGGAGACGACGATCACGATCTTATCGTAGCCGGCCAGGAAGTCTTCCAGCCAGGCGATCGTGTGAACGTCCAGCCCGTTGGTCGGTTCGTCTAGCAAAAGGATGTCTGGCGAGTCGAACAGGGCTTGGGCCAAGAGGACCTTCACCTTGTCGCTTTCGGCCAGTTCACCCATCAAGGTGTCGTGTAGGCTTTCCGGAATCCCCAGTGATTGGAGGAGTTGGGAGGCGTTAGCTTCGGCGTTCCAGCCGTCCATTTCGGCAAATTCGGCTTCCAGTTCGGCCACCTTCACCCCGTCTTCATCGGAGAAGTCCGGCTTGGCGTAGAGGGCGTCTTTTTCTTGCATGATTTGGTACAGCTTGGCGTGGCCCTGAATCACGGTGTCCATGACCGTGCAGTCGTCAAAGGCGAAGTGGTCCTGGTTTAAGGAGGTCATCCGTTCGTTAGGGCCAATCGAAATCGTCCCGGTCGTCGGGCTCATCTTCCCTTCCAACAGCTTTAAGAAGGTGGACTTGCCGGCCCCGTTCGCCCCAATCACCCCGTAGCAGTTACCAGGCGTGAACTTGAGGTTAACGTCGCGGTACAAGGTCCGGCCTGACAGGTTCAGGCTCAGGTCAGTAATGGTAATCACGTGCAATTTCCTCGTGTTTTCTAAAATTTTGCTCTCACCAATTTAGCACGAACTAACGCTTCCGGGCAAGCCTCCCTACTCAATCAAAACGGGCGTCATCAAAACTTAATCTTCATAAAATAAGCAACGCCCACCACTTGGCGAGCGTTGCTTAGATTGTGCGCTGTGTTTAGAGGTCCCGTTCCGGAGCCTTCCCCAGTTCCGCTTGGATCATCCAAAGCCGCTTTTCGGTCGCGGTCTTGAAGCCAATGAAGATGTCCTGGGTGGAGAAGTCCTTTTCATCGTCACTAATTTCGATCCCCTGCTGGTAGAGATCGGCTAAGTAACGGTAGTCCTTGGCTAGCACTTCGAACCGTTCGGGCGTTGACTTGTTCCAGTTGCCTGGTTCGTCGGGAATCTTGGTGTGTTCCGCCATTTCCTTAAGGGTGGAGTATGGTGAACCATCAAGGGCGATCAGCCGTTCGGAAATTTCGTCTAGTTGGTCGTTCAAATCGTCCATCCAGTCGTCCATCAGCGGGTGGAGCTTCAAGAAGTTTTCCCCGCGCATGTACCAGTGGGTTTGGTGAACCACCATCACCAGTTGGCTCAGGTCAGCAACGAGTTGGTTGAGTACTTCCTTGGTCTTTTCGTATTTCATGAATTAAACCTCCCTTTACGTGAATAAGGTAACACAATTTAAAACCGCTTTCAAATGTTTTGCTTAAACGCGCAACGCCCCTAGTCTAGGCGTTCAATTTTACCGGCGGCAATCGGTAAGGTAACGTGTTGTTCGTACTTGTCGTTAAGCTTACCCGCCACGGTCGCCGGCAATTCTAATTCCGCCGGTACCCCGTGGACGTAGACGACCCGCTTATCAAGGGCCAGTGCTTGGTCGTGGAAGACCTCCTTGAACTTAGCCTCTAGCTTAGCCAACGGGACGTCCTTTTCGTAACTGTAGTAGCCCGTTGCGTCGGCCACCGGGTAGTTATCGTTGGGGATGTTCATCTCGTGGGGAGCGGCATCCAGTGGCACCATCGTCGTCCCGGAGACGGGCTCGGTTTCCGGTAGGTCAATGTAGCCATCGTGGTTAACGTCTTGGGCCTCAGTTGGAATACTGGCGTCCTTGCCATCCGGGAAACCATGGAAGTGCTCCCAGTGCTGGATGTTAGCGGGGGTATCAAACATCTCCAACTTAATGTGGAGATTATCGCCTTCGGTGGTGAATTCTACGTAGCCGTGCGCCTCAGTCCCAATTTTGGCGGCGTTGAGCGGCTTAATTTTCGCACGGTATTTAGTCATCAAAATTCCTCCAATCCAATTTTAAGTGTTCCCAATCTGGGATCATTGTAGCGCTTGCGGCCCAAAAGTGAATTGATAAGGATCAAGGATAAGCAAAAGCGGTGGAAAGAAACGAACCAGACTGCGGAGGGGAGACAGGACAAATGTTTGGATTTGTGCAATAAAGTGAGTGCGACCAACCTCCTCGACAGGCCGTTGGGCTAAGCTAGGGCGGGGGTTAGTGCGGTACGCACTGTTCTCTGCCCGTACTTAGCCACTAGGCCTGTGGTTGGGAGCACGTTATCTGGAAATGCGACCAACCTCCTCGACAAGCCGTTGGGTCGCACTTCCATTTTGCGCAAATTTGCAGATTTGTCCTGTCCTATTTGCCGCTTTGTCCTCAAACTGGAAGTGGCTCCCGACCTTCCCAACGGTAGAGAAAAAAGCATCAAAAAAGAGGCGGTGACACATTGGTCACTACCCCTTAATTTCACTAATAACCGAACGCTGAGCCCGTGGTCCCCGTCCCATAGGAGCTAGTCCCGTATGAACTAGTGCCATAAGAGCTGGTGCCGTAGCTAGAGCTGGTCGAAGAAGAACCGGTGCCGCTGCCCGGGCTATTGTAAGAAGCCCCGTTTGGTAGAACAAAGTTAACGTTGGTGTAACCATCGTAAGTCGTTTGCTCGTTGTACATCCTTGTTTCGGCGTTGGTAACGGTCTTGGTCTTCAAGCCTAATTGGGTCCGAATTAACTTAGAAATCCGGTTAATTTCCTTTGGCGTGGCGATTTGGAAGGAAACCCCTTCGATCGTCGCATCCAGGTCTTGCATGTGGTAGGTCTTAACGTTATCCATGGCGGCGTGGTAGTTGGTGTACAAAGCAGCCACGTTGTCAATCGGAATATCGGTCTTCACCCCGTCCCCGACGGCCTTTAAGATGTCGTTGGCCGCGGTGATGCTCCCGGACTTCTTAAAGGTCTTGATGACGGATTCCATCACTTGTTGCTGGCGCTTTTGCCGGCCGTAGTCCCCGTTTGGATCGTCGTAACGCATCCGGGAGTACTTCAGGGCGTTGGCCCCGTTCAAGTGTTGCTTCCCCTTCTTAAAGTGGTGCCCTTCATAAGTGAAGGCGAACGGGTTGTCGACGGTGACCCCACCAACGGCGTTAACCACCTTTTCCAAGACCCCCATGTTGATCACGGCGTAGTAATCAATCGGTACGCCGAGTAATTCCTTAACCTGCTTGACGGTTTGCTTGGCCCCGCCGATTTGGTAGGTGGCGTTGATCTTAACGTAATCGGCCCCTTCGTCGGTGTTCACCTTGATCAGGGTATCACGCGGAATCGAGGTCATTGTAATCGTCTTCTTCTTGGGGTTAATCGTGATCAATTCCAGGGTATCGGTGTTCCCACCGGTATTCCCCCGGTTTAAGGCCCCCACGTCGGTCCCCATCGCTAAAATTGAGATCGGCTTACCGGCCTTTAACTTCGCTGAGATCTTCCCGCTCCCGCTAGAGAAGACATCCTTAGCGGTGCTATTGATTTGGTGGTATTCATAGGCCCCCCCGGCCACAATTAACAAGAGGATCAAGAAGATGATCCGCTTCACCCACTTAAACCACTTCTTACCGCCCCGGTAGTATGGCGGGTGGGGATTGCGCCCGTTGCCACCGGTTCCGGCACCGTTCGTACCAGACTCGGGTTGGTTGTTTACCCGGCGCCGGTAGTCGGCACGCGTTTCGTTTTCTTCGTTCATAACTACAATACCTCAACAGTGATATAACATTTTTACTAACGTTACCACTTTATCAGAACCATCTAATTGTGGTCAATTTGCCCCGGTGATTTTAATAAATCCGTAAGGTCTTTACTTATTTTTCACCAATCAAAAGGCGAGCTGACGGGCGTTCAGCGAACGGACGTCGACTACGGGATTAAAAAAGGGGCGCACCCATTCGCAGATGCGTCCCAGATTCTTCTAATTTTGGTCACCGCGGATTTTATCTAACAGGTCACCAAAGGTTTGCTTTTCTTCCGCCGTCAGGTTCTTAAAGAGCCCCTCAAACATCGTCTTTTGGGCGTCTTCCACTTCGGCGGCCCGTGCCTTACCCAGGTCGGTTAAGAAGAGCAGGGTTGCCCGCTTATCCTTCGGGTCAACCTCGCGCTTTAGGTAGCCGTCGTCTTCTAACTTGCTAACCAGCTCGGAAGTCGAGGATTGGTTGATACCAAAGCCCTCGGCCAGTTCCTTTTGCCGAATGCCGTCAGGGTGCTTACCGATTAACACTAAGAGGTGTTCGCGACTGTGACCATGCCCCAGCCCCGGCTTGGCAAATGGCGGCATGTGGTGCCTCCCCATCATCATGCCCGGGCCCATGCCGCCGTGCATTGGGCAGCCCTGGCCGTTTGGTCCGTGTTCGTGGTGGTGGCACTTGCCCCCCATTGGGCCGGAGCCGTGGACCCGTTTGTGCAGGCCCTTCACCGTCTTCATCAGCTTATGCATTAACTCTTGGTCGTTGATTTCCGTCATGTTACTTCATCCCTTCGTATTAGGTTGATTTTAATTTAATTCGGTACCGATGGTTTTAGGATAACCCCAGCGAAGCGGGAAGTCAATTTATTTCGTCACCGAAGTAATTTACACTTTAGGACCCCGCTCCCGGTACTGGCGGGGAGTCACCCCGGTCCGGCGCTTAAAGCACTGGCTGAAAAATTCAATTGAGGAAGAGAATTGACCATGTTATCAAAATACGTATACGGCCTTTCGCTGGGCCACTTTGTCGTTAACTTTAGCCAGGGGGCGTTGGCCGCCCTGTTACCCCTCTTAATTGCCCAACACCACTTCAACTACGCCATTGCCGCCACCCTGGTCTTTGCCATGAACCTGGTTTCTTCAATTATTCAACCGCTGTTTGGCTTTTTATCCGACCGTTTCCGTACCGGTTGGATAATTATCCCGGCCCTTTTAATCACCGGTCTGGGCTTCGGGACGCTCGGTTGGGATAACCAATACTTCCTCTTGATTACCAGCTGCTTAGTCTGCGGGGTCGGAATCGCCGCCTACCACCCCGACGCCGCCAAGTTGGTTAACGGTTTGGCCGATGTTAACCAGGGCCACGGCCCTGAGCGTTTTCTCCTTTGGTGGTAACCTGGGCTTTGCCTGCGGGCCGATCACGGTCACTTTGGTCGCTAACGCCCTGGGGATTTCCGGGGTTGGCCTCTTTATCCTGGTGGGCGGCGGAGTAGCCTTATTGTTAGCGCACTACTTCCCCGCCATGCGTCGGCAATCAGCCCAACACTGGCAACAAAAGCGGCAACGAGAAAGTGGCTCCCCGGTTCCGGTTAAAGACGACTGGCGCCACTTCGCCATTTTAGCTTGCGTTTTATTCGGGCGTTCAATTATTTTTTACGGGCTTAACACCTTCTTGGTCCTCTACTGGATGCACATTCTCAAGCAGTCCAACACCAGCGGGAGTTTAGCCCTCAGCGTTCTCTTTATCGTAGGGGCGACCGGGACGATCATCGGCGGTCACTTGGTCGACCACATCGGCGCCGTCAAAACGATTCGGTTCGCCTTTACCATCATGCCCTTCTTGTTGCTGGCCTTTAGCTTAACCAAGAACGTTATCGTTGCCAGCGCCCTCCTCTTGCCGATCGGGATGTTAATTTTCATCCCTTACAGCGCGATTGTCCTGCTGGGCCAGCACTACTTGCCTAACCAGATGGGCTTGGCTTCCGGGGTTACCCTCGGCCTGGCCATCAGCATCGGTGGGATTGCCACCCCCTTTTTGGGCCAGGTTGCCGATGCCACGAGCCTAATCACCGTCTTCTTCATCCTGACGGCGGTTGCCCTCATCCCAATGGGGGCCGCATATTTCATTATCGAACCAACCATTAAGTAAGCTATAATTTAGGTAAAAAGGAGGCGCCCCTATGCAAACTACCTGCCATTACCAATCCCCTTTAGGTGACATTTTACTGGTCAGCGACGAACAAGGGGTGTGCGGCCTCTGGTTTGAAGACGGCCGCTACTATGCCGATACGGTTGAAGACGACGCCCAAGCAGGAACCAGCCCGGCACTAGACCAGGCCCGCCGCTGGCTTGACGAATATTTTGCCGGCCAAGCCCCGACTTGGCTACCGCCCCTCCACGTTCAGGGAACTCCCTTCCAACGACAGGTTTGGGAACGGTTACTGACGATCCCCTACGGCCACCTGGTAACTTACGGCGAGCTAGCTAAACGGGTGGCGAAGCTTCGCCACCGGACCTCCATGTCTGCCCAGGCGGTCGGCAACGCCGTCGGTAAAAACCACCTCTCCTTGTTCATCCCCTGCCACCGGGTCATCGGGGCGCACGGTAACTTGACCGGTTACGGAGGTGGCTTAGAACGTAAAATCGCCCTACTTGAATTAGAAGGGCATTTGGCAAGTGACTTTTCTTGGCCATCCTAATTTCCCGGGAAATTTTTTGAACAAACAGGGGGCGCCCCACCTTTATTTATCTTATAATTAAAGTAATTCATTGCGAAGGGAGCCCGTACCGTGTTATTGATCCACCAAGCCATTAACGCCATTGGGGAACTGGTCCTCGCCCTGACCATCCCCTTTTTGTGGTGGTTAATTGTTACCCGGCGCCAAGTCCGCTTCGACCGTTGGTTGGGCTTTTTCCTCCCGCCGGTCCAACGCACCTGGCTGACGACCGTCATCGTCGTCTTGTTTACCCTCTTACTGGCGATCCCCCTGCCCCTGATTGTCGACCACGGGATCTTGGCCACCTTCGTTTTCAACCACCGGGGCTTCGCCGGCATCCCGGCTGCGCTGGTGTACGCGATCGTGGGGACCTCTTTGCCCGAGGAGATCCTTTTCCGGGGCTTCTTACTCAAGCGCCTCCAGGACCGCTTCGGCTTTTTGCCCGCCAACCTCACCCAGGCAATTTGCTTTGGGGCGGTCCACGGCCTCTTGCTGGCGGGCGCTGGGAACTGGCTGGTCACCCTGATCATCGTCCTAATCGAAATGGTGATTGGCTACTGCCTGGGCTGGCTCAACGAACGCCGTAGTGGCGGTTCGCTGTACACCAGCTGGGGGATCCACGCCCTCTTAAACACCGTTTCCGCTTTGATTGCCCTATTCACCTAATTGAGGAGTGATTTTTTTTGCAAACCGCGAACCTGTTAATCGCCACCCTGCTCTTGATAGCCGGTATCATCGTCATCTACCTGGGGGTCTTCGCTAAGGAAATCGAACACCCAACCGGCACTAACCGCCTTTTCCAACGCCTCAGCGGGCTGGGAATTAAGGCTTCGATGCGGCCGGCCCTGATCGTGACCGGCGTCGTCTTAGTTGGGGCGTCCCTATACATTTTTGGTGGTATTTAAAAAGGACCGGGAGAACCATTTTTTCTCCCGATCCTTTTTACTTGCTTGCCGTTAACACCCGCGTCACCATCACCCCGTAGACCCCATCGAGGCCGGCGTTGGTAACTTCAATTTCCTGGGCGCCTAGCGTGGCCAGCGCCCGCCGGTATTCACCGCTGTGTTCAATGTCGATGATCGCTAACCGGCCGCCGGGCTTGAGAACCCGCAGCGCCTCGGTCAATGCCTGGCGCCGCGCTTGCTTGGGCTTGACGTTGTGGAGCGACAGGCTAGCAAAAACGGCGTCGAATTGGTTGTCATTAAAGGGTAACGCCGTCATGTCGGCGGTTTGCAGTTGCGCAACCTGGCTAACCCCGGCCGCTTCAATTACCGCTTGGGTGGCCGCCTGGCGGTTGCCAGATTGGTCGACCCTCTTCCAGATGTCAATCCCGGTTACCTTGCCGGGCGCCCTTAAGTGCTTAGCCGCGGCTAGCATCACGGCGCCGTGACCACATCCGAGGTCTAAAACCTGATCCGTAGCGGCGATCCGGGTTTTACCCACCACCCGGTCAATGATCTTGTATTTGCCAACCAGCGAGGTGCGCAGATACAGGTAGGTACAAGCGAAAAATACGAGCGCCAACGGGACGGTGATCCAAGTGTGACCCGCCATTCCCGCCACTAATTCTAAAATCCCGGCCAGCCCTAACAAAATGGGGACCAGCGGGGCGTCAACGGTACGTTTCATCATTATTTCCTCCGGGAACTTGTTTTGCTAATTATACCAATTTCCCGGGAAATAAACCGACCCCCAGCCAAATTTGCTGAGGGTCGGTTTTAATTTTCAACTGTTGGCCTAGCTTAGCCAAACGGTCTATCGAGGAGGTTAGTCGCACTTCTCATAACGCTCTTCCTACTTAATGACCCCAAAGCCGCCGGTCCAGCCGATTTGTTCACTGGCGGCCAAGGTCATTTGCAAGAAGCCAGTTGCTTCCAGTTCACGGGCCCGCTTGAGCTTGCCGGCATCGAGTACGGCCAAGGGACTGCCCTTTAAAGCCTCCTTGAAGGTCGCCTTAGCGTCATCATCGTCACCGGCCACCAGGACGGTCGTTTGTTGTTGGCCGCCAACTTGGCCGCTTTGCAGAGTAGCGGCGAAGGTCGTGTTAAAGGCCTTTAAGACCTTGCTGTTTGGCAGGCGCTTTTGCAGTTCCTGGGCGGCCGAGCTGTCGGCGGGAACCACTAATTCGTCCCAGGTCTCAAAGTTGAGCGGGTTGGTGATGTCCACGACCACCTTACCGGCCAATTGGTCACCGTATTGGTCGGCTAAGTCTGCCAACGCCGGGTACGGTACCGCCATGATCACCAGGTCCCCCAAGCTAAAAATGTCATCATTGGAACCTACGTAGGTGACTGTGTTACCGGCCAGTTCGAAGTTGTGGCCAATGGCTTGCCCCATGTTACCCTTACCAAAAATTGTAATTTTCATGATTAAGCTTCCTTTTTGTTTTCGTGTTCTGCGATGTTAGCAAGTGTCTCGTCGACCAGTTGTTGAACCGTAATTTGGTCCAGGCGCTGTTCAATCCCGACTTGAACCTCAGCAAAGTGCTTGGTAATCACCTCCGGAAAGGCGACCCCGACGCTACACTGGCCCGAGGTTTCTTGATCCGGCACCAAGAAGGGGTTCTTGGGCGCGGTGGCCCGGTAAACGTCCAACACCGTGATCTGATCAAGGTCACGGGCAAAGTTATCGTAGCGGTTGTTTTGCCGGGCCGCTAAAATATCGGCGGCCCGTAGTTGGGCAATCATCTTGCGCACCTGACTCGGGTTAGTTTTTAAACTCGAGGCGAGAATCTGGCTAGATACCTCTTCTCCTTGGTGGACCTTTAGGTAAACGAGGATCTGCAGTAGATCACTAACGCGGGTATTGGCGATCGTGTCCCCCTCCTTTCTCTTTTCTCTTTCAACTTGGCCTTAGGATAACACTTACTTTTTGGAAGTGCAACTTTTTTAGTAACGCTAATTCAAATAAAAAAAGCGGTGGGGTCACCCGACCGCTTTTTCGCTAATTAAGGGCTACATGTGCATCCCCATCTTCTTGTAGGAGTCCATCCCGCCAAGCCAGAGTTCATCCATCGTGACGCCCCGCTCCTTGGCAAAGGCCTCCATCAGGGTCATATGGTTGAGCAAGTGGTACTCCCGGTCCGGGGCGGCCGGGTCGACAACCTTTAGTTGGGCCATCATCCCGCCATCTTCGTGTTCGATAATGTGACAATGGTACATAAAGACCCCCGGCACTTGGAAGTAGACCTTGATGATGACGTGTTCGCCCGGGTTAACGGCGACGGTGTCGTTAAGTCCGTGTTCAAACGGGTAGGGTTCCTGGCCGTTACGGGAGACGATCTCAAAGGCGCAGCCGTGCATGTGGAAGGGGTGAATCATCCCGCCATTCATGTCGTTGGTGTTGGTAATGTCCCAAAGCTGGCACTTGCCCATCGGCATCGTGTAATCGATCCGGTCCATCTGGAACTTCTTGCCGTCAATCATCACCGTCTCGTCCATCCCAGACATCACCACCTGCTTGACGGGTAGGCTCGGGTCTGGGGTCGGGTAATCAATCTTGGTCAGGGTGGTGGGCAACTCCTCTCCTGCCGGCGTAAACTCGTGGATCCGGAACTCGACCAGCGGACTGTCGTCGGAGTACAGGGTAACCGTGTCGCCCGGCTGGTAGCCGGCAAAGTCGACCACGATCTCCTGGCGCTCGGCACAGGTAGTCATCAGCTTCTTTAACTTGACCGGGTGGGGCAAAAAGCTCAGGTCCGAGCCAATTTGGGTGAAGGTTAAGTCGTCCGAGAAGTGGAGCCGGTACTCGCGGCGGTTAGAGCCGTTTAAAATTCGCAACCGCAGGCGCTGGGTGGTGACGTCAAAGTAAGGATTGACGGTGGCGTTAATCACCGCTGTGTCACCCTGGACGCCATCAGGGTCGTAATCGGCCCGGTAATCAAACTGGTTGCCCGCGTGGAAGTTGCGGTCCTGCAAGATCAACGGCAGGTCATCAACTCCGTAAGTATGCGGCAGGGGCAAACTAGCTTCTTCTTGGTCGTGAATGATCGCCATCGTCGCCAGTCCCTGCCAAACCTGGTAGGCCGTTTCCGGGCAGGGGTGGGCGTGGAGCCAGGCGGTGGCGGCCGGCTGGATGATCTTAAAGGTCACGTCGCGGGCCTCACCCGGGTAAACCGGGGCGTGGCAGCCGCCGTCTTCAATTGGCCCGGGAATCTCTAGTCCGTGCCAGTGGAAGGTCGTCACTTCCGGTAGGTGGTTGACCAGGTGCATGTGGTAAGTCTTGCCGCGCTCAAAGACCACCGTCTTCCCCAGCATTGAGGCGTTAAAGCCCCAGGTCTTGGTCTTTTCCCCCGGCAATAGCTGGGTTGCCCCCGCCTGGGCGGTAACGGTGTAGTACACGTCGTCGCCGTCCACCTTGTCTGGGGTTAACAGGGGCGGAATGTTGAGGGGCGTCGCGGGTGCTTGAGCCTGCTTCAGTGGCTTGTAGGCCGCATCGTGAAGGTTGAAGGCTTGCTCATCGTAAAAGTAGGAATCGAAAACTGGTTCATTCATCAAAATCACCCTCCTTTCCTTCATTATAAATTTTTAAATAACGAATTGAAAGGGTGCACCCCTTTAATCAGCATTTCTAATCGGAATGTGGACTAGCTTCACCTGGTTGCCGTGGTCGGCCAACAGCTGCACCAAATCGCTGGTCTTTAGCCACACCGTCGCCGTGTTAACGTTGGGGTGGGCCGCCACCAATCCCGCAGCCAATTCCTGGTCAATCATCACCTCAACCTTTCGCTGCTCATCATTTAAAACCCCCAGCGGCGTCACCGAGCCCGGTGTCAAGTCGAGGTACTTTTGTAAGTCTTGCTCGGAGGCGAAACTCAACCGCCGGGTCCCCTCCTGGGCGCTTAAGGCCTTTAAGTCGACCCGCTTTTCCCCTTTGACCGTGACTAGGTAGTAATGGCGGTGCTTGTCATCGCGGACAAAGAGGTTTTTAGCGTTGGCCTCGGGGTGGGGCATCGGAAAGTCGGCCACCGCCGCCATATCAAAGACCGCCGGGTGGTTGGTCACCTCGTAGTCGATCCCGTGCTCAGTTAGGTATTGATACACTTCTGCTTGGTTCATCAGCATCCTCCTTTACTACAATAATTGTGATAAAATTAAAATTAGATTAAGTTGATTATAATCGAAGAAGGAGGAATCGCAATGCTCTTTTCTAACGCCCTTGTCCGCACCCCCGGCCACTCGGTGATCGACGGGATCGATGACTACGCCAACCTGGGGCAAACCGACTACCCCACCGCCCTCGCTCATCACCAAGCCTACGTTGCCCTGTTAAAGGACCGCGGGGTGACCGTCACCGTTTTAGACCCCTTAGAAGCCTTCCCCGATTCCTGTTTTGTGGAGGACCCGGCGGTGGTCGCCGCTGACTTTGCCGTGATCACCAACCCGGCCCGCGCCAGCCGGACCTCGGAACGTGGTTTCATCCGGCCAGCCCTCGAACACTTTTATTCCCAGGACCACATCTTTGAGATTACCGCCCCCGGGCACCTGGAGGGCGGCGACGTGATGGAAGTCGACGGGACTTATTACGCCGGCTTGTCGGCCCGAACCAACTGGGAAGGGTTCGAACAGTTTAAAGCAATCGCCGCTCAGTTTAACCACCCGGCGCTTGCGGTCCCCGTCCACGACTTCTTGCACCTCAAAACCGGGACGACTTATCTGGGCGATGGCAAGCTCCTGGTAACCGGTGAGTTCGTTAACCACCCCGCCTTTGCTAACTTCACCCAACTGGTCGTCCCTGCCGAAGAAGCTTACGCCGTCAACTGCATCAACACCGGTAACGGCGTCATCATGCCGGCGGGCTTCCCGGTCTTTGAAGCGGCGATGAGCGAATTTGAAAAAATCGATGGCGGCCTGACCTGCCTGTCGCTACGCTTCACCGCTCATTAACTCTTAAATTTTCTTGTTGACAAGGAATGGGCGCCCGTGTTTTAATACATTCAACATTAAAAGATTCTAATGATTCACCGGAACCCTAGTAGTGATCCGCTCCCTGGCTAAGAGAGTTAACGGCGCTGTAAGTTAACCCACAACGCGATCACGAATTACACTCCAACCAAGGTGACTCACGCACGGCGCGATAGTCCATTTGAGGTGCAATGCACAAAGCTGGGTGGTACCACGGTGAAAATCGTCCCTTGCCTGTTGATCAGGCAGGGGGCGTTTTTATTTTAAGGAGGTGAAAACGATGCCAGTCAAGAACGGTGGAAAGGGCTATTATTTCAAAACGATTGTTGCCAGTCGCTTTGAGACTAATAGTGAAAAAGAGGAATTATCATGAAAAAATTTAAAGAACGGGTTGAACCGACCTTCAGCCTGACCGAATGTATCTTGGTCCTAGTCGTTATCTTGGGCCTGCTGGGCTTTTTGATCATCGTCGAAAAACAAGAACCCCAGGCACCGCTGCTGATCGCCTTTGTTATCTTAATGCTTTACGGCCGTCTACGGGGCTTTAAGTGGGACACGATCATCGACGGGATGCGCACCGGGCTACGGGCCGGCGTCGACCCCCTGGTGATCTTCCAAACGATCGGGGTCTTGATCGCCACCTGGATCTTCTCAGGTACAATCCCGACGATCATGTACTTTGGCTTTAAGATCATCTCGGTTAAGTTCTTCCTCCCCACCGTCTTCATCGTTTGCACCCTCGTTGGGATCGCCTGTGGGTCTTCGTTTACCAGTATCTCAACGATGGGGATCGCCTTTATTGGGATCTCCGCCACTTTACACATTAGCCTGCCGCTAACGGCCGGGGCAATTGTTTCCGGGGCCTTTTGTGGCTCCAACGTTTCTCCGCTTTCTGGGACGACGAACCTCGCCGCCACCACCGGGGAATTAGACATCTACAAGCACATCCGCTCGCTGGCCTGGACCGATTTGCCGGCCTGGATCATCTCACTGGTGATCTTCACGGTGGTCGGGATGAGCGCCAAGACCGCTAGCCTGCACTCAATTCACGTCATGATGGCGGGGCTGAAGGCCGGTTTTTGGATCTCCCCAATCACCCTCTTGCCGGTCTTGTTCATGATCATCCTAGCGATCCTGCGGGTCCCGGCGATCCCGTCGCTGGGGCTGGGCGCCCTCTTTGCGATCGCCTTGGGCTGGCTCTACGACCCCACCACCACGATCACCAAGGTCACCCACCTGATCATGAACGGCTACGTTGCCCACACCCCTAACAAGACGATCAACCTCCTCTTGTCCAAGGGGGGTATCAGTAGCATGTTAACCTCGCTGTCCTTAATCATCTTCGCCCTATCACTGGGGGGCTTGTTGATTAAGTTCCACATCATTGGGGCGATCGTCGACAAGGTCGAAGCAAGCGTCAAGGGACTGGGTGGTTTAACCATGGCCACCGCCCTGACTTGTATCGGGGTCAACCTCTTAGTGGGTGAACACTACTTAGCCATTATCTTACCGGGGGAATCCTTTAAGGAAGCCTTTGATCACCACCACCTTCCCCGCGAACTGATGACCCGGGTCCTAAACGACGTCGGGGCGGCCGTCAACGCTATCGTCCCGTGGAGTGTTTCAGGGGTCTTCATCGCCGCTACCCTCCAGGTCAACCCACTCGCCTTCGTCCCATTTGCCTTCTTCCCGTTTATCGTGACCATTCTGGCCGTTTTGATGGGCTTTGTAAAGGCGAAGAGTGCTAAGGAAATGGCTATCAACTAAATGTGAACTACTCGGTCATTTATGGCCGAGTAGTTCACACGCCATCAAAAGCCGGTGTGACCTAATTTCTGCAAGCCCCTCCTGGATAAAACTTAATTTTATTTTCAAAAACTGGTTGCAAAATTAAAAAATGATGTTAAGATTAGAAAACGTTAAGAGATAACAGATTTTTACCGAAAGGGGTGTCCACCATGCTAGTCATTATTATTAGCCTACTAATTAGCCTAATTCTAGTCATTATTACGCCTAGCATAAGTGAACATCCCGGCCAAAAACTACACGCACGGATTCGTGAGGGGGACCCTGCACGACTAAGTGGGTAAGGTTTAGCTATCTTCGATTAAAAAATCGTGAGACCCGGGGTGGTAATCAGCCCCGGGTCTTTTTATTTGAAATTGGACCGTTAAGATTAGGAGATGAACAACATGGAACAAGCAGCAACTACAAACGCCATGAACCGCGTTGACGTTCAAGAAGCCAAGAAAACCGTCCGCGATTACGCCTACAATCTCTCAGCCGCGATTGCCAACGCCATCCTGGTTACCCTGGGGATGGGGCTGTTAATGCAAACCGTCGCTGGGTTCGTCCACTGGCAACCGCTCTTTGAAGCCGGCACCCTGGCCCAAGCCCTGCTCGCCCCGGCCCTGGGATTGGCAGTTGCCTCCCAACTGGAGGTCACCACCCTGGTTACCTTCTCCACCATCATTTCAGCCACCGTGGCCGCCAACGCCGTTTCCTTCGTGCAAACGGCCAGCACCGCGACGGCCATGCAATCGGTGGGGGGCACTGCTCACCCACTGGTCGTTGGTAACGCCGTCTTCTCCACGGGACAACCCGTTTCCGCCGTGGCCGCGGCCCTGCTGGCGGCCCTCTTAGGGAAGTGGCTGTCCGGTAAGACGCCGCTGGACATGGTCTTGGTTCCAATGGTGGTCACCTTCGTCGGCACCTTCGTCGGCTTCGGCTTGGCTTCCGTAGTGACGCCCGCTTTGACCGCCACTAGTGCTTGGATCGCTGCCTCCATCAAGGTTAACACCGTCCTTGGTTCGATGGTCATCTCCGCCGTTTGGGCCCTCTTCTTGATGACCCCGGCTTCCTCGGCCGCCCTGGCCGTCGCCTTGACTTTGGACCCGATCTCCGCGGCCGCCGCTGCCATTGGGACGACCGCTCAATTCGTTGGTTACACGGCCATGTCTTGGCGCCAAAACACGCCGGGAGCTAACATTGCTCAGTTCGTCGTAACGCCAAAGGTTCAATTCCCCAACCTGATCTTGAACCCATGGCAAATGGTTCCGGGCTTAGTCGCCGCCATCGTTTGTGCCCCACTGGCCACCACCCTTTCTGGCCTACGCGCCGCCTACACGGTTGGGGGATTAGGGCTGAACTCCTTCATCGCCCCGATCTACTTCTGGGGCCAAGGCACCAACCAGTTCGTTGCCTACATGCTGTGGGGAATCGTTATGCCGGCCGTGATCTCTGTCTTCCTCTTCCAAGTCATGAAGAAGTTTGGTCTGGTTAAGGACAACCAGTTGCACTTGGACATTATCTAAGTTAAGGGAAGTGCGACCCAACCATAAGGCAGGCCGTGGGCTAAGGATAGGGGGAAGGTTGATGCGGCACGCATCGTTTTTCACCCAGACTTAGCCACTAGGCCTGCGGTTGGGGAGCACGTTATCAGTGAGTGGGAACTGACCTCCTAGACAGACCGTATGACTAAGCTAGGGCGAAGGTTGGTGTCTTGGCACCGTTCTTCGCCCGTACTTAGACACTAGGTCTGTGGTCATTTTCCACGTTATGGAAGTGCGACCCAACCATTGGGCAGGCCGTGGGCTAAGCTAAATACGAATCGCACCGTTATCTTTATAGACGCCAAAGGGGCTGGAAGAAATTGATCTTCCAGCCCCTTTCTTGTTGGCAATCCCAGCTGGGCGCCGGGCGGTTAATTAAATTAGTTACTACCTATTCGTCATGTGACCACGCAGAATAGATGATCACAGTTTGCGTGTCTTGATCAACCTTATAGACGAGTCGGTGCTGAATGTTAATCCGCCGGGAGTAAAAGCCCTTAATTGGCAGTACTAATTTTTCAAAGCCTTGGTTGGGTGCCAAGGGGTCTTTACGGAGCTGCTCAATTATTTGCAAGAAGCTCTTTTCTAAATATGACCCCTTAATTTTCTTGAGTTCTTTATTAGCGCTCCGCTTGAGTTCAATCGCGTAACTCATAGTTGACCCCAAACATCATCAAAGTCGTCGAGCGGCTCGTTTTCCCGTTCTTTAATTTGCTTGTCAACACCGTGATTAACCAAAAATAACGTTTCTTGGATTGCTTTCCAGTCATCTTCACCAATGACGACAACGCTCTTTTCATCCGCCTTGGTCGGCTTAATCACAACCGGCTCATTATTTTCATTGATCCTTTTGATTATTTTGAATAAATCTTTCCGTGCTTGCGTTGGGGTTACAATTTGGTCCATCCAATCCCGCCTCCCTCGTTCTTTACGTACATCATTCCGTACACTCACTATAGCATGTGTACTTGATGATGTACATTAAAAAGAGTAATGAAAAATCCCCCGCCATCGCTGATGGGGAATTTTTAGCTCTTTATCTAATGTATATTCTGAGCGCCGAGCGGTTACCCTAAGTCCTCACCATTGGTGGCGATCACCTTTTGGTACCAGTAGAAGGAATCCTTTGGCATCCGGTGCAGGTCCCCGTTGCCTTCGTCATCGCGATCCACGTAGATTAAGCCGTAACGCTTGGACATTTGACCGGTCCCAGCCGAGACGCAGTCGATGCAGCCCCAGGTGGTGTAAGCTTGCACATCGACGCCGTTGTCGATGGCGTTGCCGATCGCTTGAAGGTGTTGGCGCAGGTAGTCGATCCGGTAATCATCGTGAACCTTGCCGTCTTCGGCAATCTTATCCACGGCACCCAGCCCGTTTTCAACGACCATCAACGGAATTTCGTAACGGTCGTACATCACTTCCAGGTAGTATTGCAGGCCAGTGGGGTCGGTCGCCCAGCCCCATTCGGAGTAGTTTAAGTACGGGTTCTTAACCCCAGCGGCGAAGTTACCACCGACCTTATCTTCGCTTTCGTGGGTCGTTACCACGTTAGACATGTAGTAAGAGAAGGTGTACATGTCGACCTTACCCTCGAGCATTTCTTGCTTGTCTTCTTCGGTGATGTCTAGGTGGACGTTGTGTTCTGCCCACAGGCGCTTGGCAAAGGTCGGGTAGTAACCCTTAGCCTGGGCGTCCCCACAATAAAAGATGCTTTGTTCCATCGTGTGACGGTTCATCTGCTTAATCATCCAGGCATAGGCACGAGCAAAGTCATCAAAACCATCATTCAAATTACTAGATAAGGCCGGTGTACAGCTAAAGCTCCCCGTTGCCATCAGTTGCTCGTAAACCGAATATGGTTGGTTCGTCCACACAATCATTCGTAACTCCTCCCCTTGCCATTATTGTACCCCTTTTTATTAACAGAGCGGCGCCCCGCCTTTAATCAAAAAAGGCGTGGGAAACTTTCCCACACCCTGATAATTAGGCTTGTACCGGCTCCGTTAGGTCGCGCGCTTCCTTAATCCCGTGTTGATCCATGTAGTTTAAAATTTCTTGGATCGTGATGTAGGGAACGTTTAAGCGGTCGGCGAACTGGAAGAGGTCGTCGCGCCGGGCCATGTGACCATCGCTCTTCAGCACTTCAATGATCACCGCTACCGGCTTGGCCCCGGCCAAGAAGGCGAGGTCAACGGAGGCTTCGGTGTGGCCGATCCGCTTACGTAGGCCGCCGTCTTGGGAGTACAGCGGTTGGATGTGACCCGGGTGGTTAAAGTCGGTTGGCTTGGCAGCATCGTTAGCGATGTGGTTAATGGTGGCCGCCCGGTCAAAGGCGGACACCCCGGTCGTGACGCCGGTTGCTTCGAAGGCCCCATCCACGGTCGTCATGAAGGGCGTTTCGTTCGGGTCGGTGCTGTGAGCCACCATCTTGGTGAAGCCCAGTTGGTCCGCCCGTTCCTTGGTCAGGGGTACACACATCAAGCCCTTGGCCTCTTCCAGCATCTCGTAAACCGTCGCCGGGGTGATCCGGTCAGCTAGGGCCACCAGGTCCCCTTCGTTTTCGCGGTCTTCGTTATCGGAAACAATGATGTAGCCGCCGTTCTTCAAGTGGGTCAACGCAGTTTCAACGCTATCAAACTTCATCGTTCTCTTTCTCCTCTTTTTGCCATTGTGCAACTCTCTTATCTCGTTCGAACGTAATTGTATAATAACGTACGATTAAATCATTTTCAACCCATCAATGCCTTTATTTATTAACTATATTTTAACAAATAACTTTAATGTTCGTGTATTTTTGTTAACGACGGAAGCGAACATTCGCCCCTTCCTAACCACTCAATTACGTTGGTCAATTCGGAAACGATTTCACTGTGTCGCCCTCCGCTTCGTTGCCGAACGTCCGGTTTGATGGTTCGGACAGAAAAAAAGGCCCAATTTTTAAAGTTCGGCATCTAAAAAGGGCGCCCCTACTCGGTTGAGTAGGAACACCCCTCTTAATTGTTATTGCGGTTAACCTAGTTTATCCTCGCCCTTTAACAGACGGGCCTTTTGAGCGGCACCCGCTTTTGCAAAGACAGTGGTGCAAACATAAGCAGTGCTCACCATCCCCGAAGGCAGCAACTAAGCCAAAAATCTTGGCGGTTGCTCTAACTGGGGAATTAAGAGTTTAAGCTGCGTCTTTAGGTCTTTAAATTCACTGAGCGGGCAAAAAAGTGAATTTTCGATCCGTGTACACCACCAAAAATTCGAGTTCTGGGGCATCTAAAGCGTTCGGTACTACCTGTTTGTTTACCAAGTCGACCACAACCGCCGCTAAGTTTTCAAAGGCGTTAACAAGTGCTGGGCCGTCCGTCCAATAGCGCCAACGGTGGGCAACGTTTTCCGCGGTTGCCTTAATCGGGTGGTAGCGGTACGTCACTTCTGCGGCACTAACCGTGAGCCGTTCTTCATAAGCTTCTTCTACGGGGCCCCAGCCAGAATGCCCGATTAGTGTAATTTTAGAAACTTCCGTCATCTGATTACCTCCCCGTCGCATCAAAGCTAATCTCTATTAGGGATTTGACTTGTTCGTCGGCCACGCTACCGTCAAGGGCGACCGAAAGCCAGGCCGTTTTGTTCATATGGTAAGCGGGATAAATGCCTGGTTGATTGCGCAACGCCCCGATTAATAATGGATCACATTTTACATTGACCACGTCAATCATCCCATCGCCTTCCAACCCCAGCTTTTCTCGTGGGATGTCCATGACCAAGGCAAACCACTTCCGGTTGCGCTGATGGCGATAGGCTTCAAAAGTTGGGTGCTTGGCAAAGGGGTGATCTGGGCTGACCTGGTAAAGTTCCTGAATGTGTTCTGCTAGTTTTGTCCGGTCCATTTTAGTCGCTCTCTTCTAACAACGCATCCACTTCTTCTCGAACCGGGTCATACTGATTATCGGCTAACATCTTCTCCACGGCTTCGAAGGCCTTTTGGTACATCGTTTGCCCGTTAGCCAGGTTCCGTTGGTAGCCTCGTTCCGCCATCTTCAAGAACTGGTAGGCCGCGTCAATATCGGTCGGCATGCTCCCACCGACTGATTTTTCCCTCCCCAAGGCTAAGCACAAGCTGGGGTAGTCAAGAAGCTTATCACAGGTAACAATCGGGTTGTAGGCGTTGAAGCCTTCGTCCATGATCAGGTGCCCGGCCGCCTCAAAGTAGTAATTGGTAAGTTCCTTATCTTCGACACCCCACCGCGGGTTGGAGTATATATCGCCCAACTTGTAAGCAGCGTCGACATTCCGCCGGTCAGCTGCTATCTTGAAGTAGGCGATCGCCTGACTTAGGTTCGCTTCTAACTCCCGACCGTAAAGGTAACAATAGCCCAGGTTAGCGATGGCCTGGGCGCTTCCCATCGCCGCCGCTAATCGGTAGTACTCAACTGCCTCAGCGTATTGTCCTTCACCATAGTAGTACGCCCCCTTATCTAAGAGGTGGTCCGCATTATCCTTTTCAATTGCCAGTAAGTCGGTTGCTGTTAAGTTCATGCTGGTCCCCCCATATACTTTGCTAAGAAACTGAACCGGGATTTGTCTTTGATTCGAATGTTTACCATCGGCAATTGCGGTTCACTAGGCTCTTCTTTTCACAGCTTAGCACATCGAGGAATCTAAATCACTTCTTAGCTAAGGCCATCCCCACTACACTATATAAAACACCGGCAACCGGCCAGATAATCCATGTACTTTCCCAACGGAAGGTGACAAAGCTAATTAACAGATAAGCTGCCATCACGATTCCCCAGTAAATGCCACCAATCCGCTTCTCAACGACTTTCTTTGGCCGGGTATAATCTCCTTGCTCTAAAAGAACATTATAACTTCCCCAAATAATTGAGGTCCTAACAATCAGGAAAACGCCAATCGCAACAATGAACAGCAATAGGCAAACCCCAAATTCAGCCCTTTTATTCAAAATTAAGGCAATAAAAATGGGCAGGCAAGATAGCACGCACATCACAATCCCAACCGTCATGTCCCTCGTGTGTGCCCTTTCAAAACCTGCTTGTTTTTCTTTAACCACGCCATCAACACCATAGGCAGTGTCTAGGGGCTCTTTTTCGAGCGGCTCATATTTTTTTAACCGCATTCCATTGACGATAAATAAAGCAACCGCAACCCCCACCATTAATATCAAAGCCGTTAAGCCACTCATCATCGCTTGGTTGGTCGTAAAAGACATCATATACGCCTCATTTTCACCATCCAAAAAAATTAGCAAGATCGGCGACATAATGCAAAGCATGACGCCAAACGCAATTTTTACTGCGGCGCTTGCCTTTTGATCCATATATTCGTTTGCCAGTTCTAAGGAAACGGGATAAATGGCTTCACCGTTATCATTTTGCACGGAACTTGCAGCAGTTGTCACTTCGTCTTCTAAGGTAAGGTCATCTTTTAACAAGACATCCGTACTGACACCAAACAACTCAGACATTTGTAAAATCTTATTCATGTCTGGGGTGGAGCGTCCGCCTTCCCACTTGGAAATTGACTGTCTGCTTACCCCCATCCGTTCCGCGAATTCTTCTTGCGACCACCCTTCTTTTTTCCTCAAGTTAGTAATTTTATCAGCTAAGATCATTAGCTTCTTCCCCCTTCCACGTAACCATCCGTTCCTACCTTAATTAGGTCTTTCTTTATTATGTTAAGAATACCATTTTCACCACTTTACACACTACCAAGTCCGCCATTCAGTTTCGCAACCGCCAGTTTACACCCCCACTTCATCGTGCCCCTGCCAGTCCCACTCCACCCTAATTACACCGTGAACTATCGCCAGCTCTCATCACTTCACCAAAAAAGGTTCCTTACTACTGGCTCATTTGCCAATAGTAAGGAACCTTAGTCTATCCTAGCCTTCTTTTGTGAGGGCTTTTTTCTGCCAACTTCGTTTTCCGCATTCCGGGCATTTCATGTATCGTGTCCGTCCCTTGTGCATCGCCAGAATTGTCTGCCTGTAAGTAGGGATATATCTGTGGTGGCAATTTTGGCATTCATAATAACCGGCCGTTTGTTCAATCCCCACAGCGATCAAGGCGACCGTAAAGATAATCACGAGTGCGAACCCGGTGAGTAAAATTTGTAGCCAAACTGGCATCTCTATGAATGCAGCTACCAACACCATGGCCAACCCAGCAATCAGAGCCGGGTAGGAAAGCCAGTATTCCATTCTAAGCATCTGGCGGTTCTTTTCCTCAACCTCTTGCTTCATTGCCAGCAGGTTTTCCTCTGCCCGTTTGTCATATGCCTCGGTCATAATTCTTTCGCCCGACAGGAGTTCGTTGACGTTAATTTTTAAAAGGTCACAAAGTTCCAACATGATTCCTGAATCAGGCATCGACTTGCCTGTCTCCCATTTTGATATTGCTCGATCACTAATTCTGAGCTTCTCAGCAAGGTTTGCCTGAGTCATGCCCCTTTCTTTTCTACAGGATGCTATGAATTTTCCAATTTTAATTTGATCCATATCGGGCACCCCCCTTTCATGACTCAAGCATAACTGGAACCATCGTTTTTTTACACAAACTGTAGGTTGAGTCCGCTAAAATTAGATCTTTTCTAAGGCCTTGAGCGTGACTACTCGTCTACATCAAGGACAGAAACGCTCTCAACATGTCCTGGCTTACTTGATGTAAACCCTAAGACATAGGCAAAGTCCGTAGAATCAGCGTTCCTACTGATTTTTAAAAATATATCCCTAATACCAACATTTTGGACTTGACCAAAATCACCATCTTCCAACGTTACATGGAATTCACGCTCAAAGATGGTGAAGTAATTAGAGTTAATATGTGATTATCTAAGATGTTCGGCACTCAGCTATTTAGCTGGGTGCTGTTTTTACACTCAATCTCAAATACAGCTAAAGAATAAATAGCAGCCACCATAAGAAATTAGAATAAATTATTTATCTTCTCTATCCTTATCTATCCGACTAGCAGTTAAGGGATATTTTAAATCTAGCTTTGGATCAATCCACTTGAGGGTAATTAACTTTTTTAACTGTCCCATCAACATCCAGCCGCCAATCCAAAGAACTCCCATGATGGCTGACCAAGCGTCATTATGAAGGAAATCAAAGCATACTCCCCACAACATCATAACAATTATATAGCATGTTAAATAGATATGCTTAAAGGTCTTAAATTCATCATGCCGACTTTTAAGCTGGTATTGGAGATTTTCTTCTGCATTTCTTATCTTGTTCTTTTGAGCTGGTGAGTCATCAAAAAGTTCTTTAACTGATACACCCAAAGCTCCCGCAACAAGGTTCAATGTCTCAATGCTAGCATCATCCCCGGCCTCCATCCGTTGAATTGTCCTGACCGAGACTTTTGCCTTTTCAGCTAATTGCTCCTGAGATAAATTCTTGCTAAGTCTAAGTTGCTTAATTTTATTGTTGACCATTTTAAAAATCTCCTCTCAATCTAAGTCTACTTTTATTATAACTTTTCCCGGAAAATATGAGCACGACATCAGCATGACAACAAGGCGACAAGTAGGCGACATTAAAACCAATTTACTATTCGTTTTTAACCATGGACTGCCTAGTCGTAAATATTTCTGAATTAACTCTTTATTTGAATCTGCTAATAGTAGCAACTTCCAGTGCTCACTAGTCGTCCTATTAACCTGTTCTATTTCAAAATGGTTTATTCTATTCTCACTAACTATAAATGCTACTATATCAGCCTTTTTATCCACCTTTCACTACTCTAATCAACACGACTTACCAAATTGGACATTCGCATACTCGACTATCGAAATAGGACATTGAACACTCGACCCGCCAGCTCCAAATAGAAAAAGTGTACTAATCCCAATCTTCAAAATCAGAATTTGTACACTTTCAATCAGCTATAAATGCCGTCATACCGGCGTTTATCGGCTATTTTTCTGTACGTTCAAGGACAGTAACACTCTCCACATGCGTCGTCTGCGGGAACTGGTCGACCGGTTGGATCGGCTTGGTCACGTGGTAGCCCTGTTCGGCGAAGCGTTGTAAGTCGCGGACCAAAGTCGCCGGGTTGCAGGAGACGTAAATCACCTTTTGGGGCGCCATCTTACCGGTGGCCTCAATCAATTGGGCATCCAAGCCCTTGCGCGGTGGGTCAACAATCACCACATCAGGTTTGAGACCCTCGGCTTGCCACTTGGCAAACTGCTCTTCGGCCTTGCCAACAACAAAGGTCGCATTTTCGATCCCGTTATTGGCGGCGTTTTGCTTGGCGTCTGCAATGGCGGCCGGCACGATTTCGACCCCGTAAACGTGCTTGGCGTGCTTAGCCACGGCTAAAGAGATCGTCCCAATCCCACAGTAAGCATCGATAACGGTCTGGCTTCCGTCTAGTCCGGCGTTTTCAATGGCGGTCTGGTAGAGGCGCTCGGTTTGTTGCGGGTTGACCTGGTAAAAGGAGAGCGGCGAAATCGTGAAGTCGATCCCCAAGAGGGTATCGTGGATGGTTGGTTCCCCCCACAACAGGTGGTTCTTCGTTCCCAAAATGACGTTGGTCCGCTTATCATTGACGTTTTGCACGATGCTCTTAATTCCCGGCACCCGTTCACTTATTTCCCGGGTAATTTCTGCGACGTGCGGGAAATGCTCCCCGTTAGTGACCAGGACCACCATCACCTGGTGGCTGTAGTAGCCCCGGCGGACCATCACCGTCCGGATTACGCCGCGGTGAGTTTCTTCATCGTAAGCCGGCACTTGGTACTTACGCAAGAGGTCGCGGACCACCAAAACGGTTTGGTCAATTGCCGGGTCCTGGATGTAAAAGTCTTCAATTGGCACCAGGTCATGGCTACCACGTTTGTAAAAACCGGTCGTCGGTTGGCCCTTGACCATCCGCACCGGAACTTGGGCCTTATTGCGGTAACCAAAGGGCTGGTCCATCCCCAGCGTTTCGGCCACTTCTAAGTTTAGGTGGGCCTTTTCCAAGAGTTCTTGAATTTGACGCTGCTTAAACTTGAGTTGGGCCGGGTAAGTCAGGTTCCCTAACGGCGCAATCCCCGTCTGTAGGTAGGCCCAGTTGTGGTTATCGATCCGGTCCGGGCTCTTCTTTTCAATGCTGATCAGCTTGCCCCAGGCGAAGTTCTTGGTCACCTTATTTACCTTAACCGTTACCTCTTCGCCCGGCAAGGTGTTGGGCACAAAAATGGGGTAGTGATCAACCTTGACGACCCCGTTCCCTTGGTAAGTCAGGTCGAGGACCGTCCCCGTGACCGTTTCGTTTTTATGAACTGGTAGTTGCACCTTACTCATTGCTTTCCTCCGTATATTGTATGTACAACGGGCGCCGTAATTGCGCCCATTACAAGAAAGAGGGGCCCGTGCGTTTGCTTAACGGTTGGGTCCCTACTTAGCTAATTATTACTCTTGCGTATCCTTTTCCATTTCGCCCAAGCCACGCACGAAGTCGTCTTCGGCCTTTTGCATGTCCGGCGTAATGTCGCTGGTAATCGCGTCATCCGGGATCGCCTCCATGTTGGCGACGACCGTCATGTGCTGGTGCAGGTTATGGAATTCCATCGGGGCGTCCCCACCGTATTCCCCGTCCAAGTTGATCATTAACCGATCGTTTGGATCAAGGGGCTTCACCGTTACGTCCTTGGCCTTCACGTAGATTACCCGCGGATCATCAATGTGGGTCCCGTTTAAGGCCTTGGCCATCAGCTGCATCAGGCCCAGGAGGCTCGAATCCTTGATGATTAACAAGGAGAAGTTCCCGTCATCTAAGGAAGCATCCGGGACGATTTGTTCAAAGCCCCCCACCGAGTTAGTTAGGGCTAAGAAGATCGTGGAGGCCTTGCCCTTAAAGGTTTGACCATCGTAAGTGATCTCCATGGCGACCGGCTTAACCCGGGGCAGGATTTCGGCGCCCTTGGCGAAGTAAGCCAGGTAGCCAAACATCGACTTCATTTGTGACGGCACGTCGTAGGTCAACTCCGTCAAGGTTCCCCCGGCCGCGATGTTCATGAAGTACTTATCACCGGCCTGACCGATGTCGATCTTGAACCGGTTGGCCGGCTCCAGGATCAACTTAGCGGCGGCCACCGGGTTATCGCGCGGTACCCGTAAGGCCCGGGCGTAATCGTTGGTGGTCCCGGCGGGGATGATCGCTAACAGCGGCCGCTTCTTTAGGCCCGCTAAACCATCGACCACTTCGCTTAAGGTCCCATCGCCCCCGGCGGCCACAATCAGGTCAAAGCCTTCCTTGACTGCCCGGGCCGCCTCATTCTTAGCGGAATCTGGTTCCGGCGTGGTGGCAAAGGCACTGGTTTCATAACCGGCTTGTTCGTAAACATCGAGGATGTCGACCAAGTCGTTGCGCAGAGCTTCCCGTCCCGACGTCGGGTTGTAAATTATCCGAGCTCGTTTGGCCATGACCATTCCTCCTTAACGTTCGTTGAGTGACTTACCCAGTAATTGGTTAACCACCTTCGGATTGGCCTTCCCCTGGGTCTTCTTCATGATTTGCCCAATCAAGAAGCCAAAGGCGCGGTCCTTCCCGTTCTTAAAGTCTTCAATCGATTGTTCGTTGTCGTCCAAGATGGCATCGATAATCGGTTGCAGTTCGGCCGGGTCAGACAGTTGTACCAAACCGTTAGCCTTAGCGAAGGCGGCCGGTTCTTGACCATCCAAGATCCCTTGGAAGACCTTCTTGGCCATCTTCGAGGAGATCGTCCCGTCGTCGATCAACTTGATCATCCCCGCCAGGTTGGCCGGCGTCAGCTTAGTGTCGTCCAGGTCAACGTGTTGGTTGTTCAAGTAGGAGTTAACGTCGTTCATCAGGTAGTTAGCCACCTTCTTGGCGTCGCCACCATCCTTGACGGCCTCTTCAAAGAAGTCGGCCATTTCCTTGGTCTGGGTCAAAACCATGGCGTCGTAATCAGTCAGGCCGAGGTCGTTAACGTAACGGCGCCGGCGTTCGCCCGGCATTTCTGGCATTTGGGACCGAATTTCTTCAATCCAGGCGTCATCAACTTCCAGCGGCGGTAGGTCCGGTTCCGGGAAGTAACGGTAGTCGTCAGAACCTTCCTTGGTCCGCATCGCCACCGTCCCCTTCGTCGCTTCGTCGTAACGGCGGGTTTCTTGAACGATTTCACCACCGGCCATCAAGACCTTTTGGTGGCGGTCGGCTTCAAAGTTCAGGGCGTTCTTGACGAAGTTAAAGGAGTTGATGTTCTTCATTTCCGTCTTGGTCCCATACTGGTCGGAGCCGTATGGGCGCACGGAAATGTTGGTGTCGACCCGCATCGACCCCTCTTCCATCTTCACGTCGGAGATCCCGGTAAATTGGATCCGTTGGCGCAGGGCTTCCAGGTAGGCAACGGCTTCTTCTGGCGAAGCGATGTCGGCCTTGGAAACAATTTCGATCAACGGCGTCCCCTGCCGGTTCAAGTCCACGTAGGAGTGACTGCCGGTGTGGGTGTTCTTCCCGGCGTCTTCTTCGATGTGCATTTCCTTGATCCCGATCTTTTTCTTCTTACCGTCAACTTCTATTTCCACCCAACCATCGTGGGCGATCGGCGTTTCAGATTGGGTGATCTGGTAGGCCTTTGGGTTATCCGGGTAGAAGTAGTTCTTACGGTCAAAGTGCATCTTCTTGGTCACTTCGGCGTGCAAGGCTAATGCGGCCATGATCCCGTCGCGGACCACACCCTTGTTAATCGACGGTAAGACCCCTGGGTACCCCCAGTCGATCACGTTGGTGTTGGCGTTTGGCGCCGCCCCAAAGTTAACCGGGGACGGGGAGAAGATCTTCGAGTTGGTCTTTAATTCAACGTGGACTTCTAGCCCAATCGTAGTTTCAAAGTTCATAAATGGTTCCCCCCTATCCTAATTCTGGCGTTTGCTTGTGGAAGTCGGTCGTCTGTTCAAAGACGTAACCGGCCTTGTAAATCGTGGCTTCATCAAAGCGCTTACCGATCATCTGCAGGCCAATTGGCATCCCGTTGTCCTTGGAGAAGCCGGCAGGGATCGCCATCCCCGGTAGCCCGGCCATGTTTAAGGTCACGGTCAAGACGTCATTGAAGTACATTTGCTTTGGATCGGCAATTTCGGCGCCGATCTTAAAGGCGGTGCTGGTTCCGGTTGGCCCAACGATCAAATCGTGGTCCTTTAAGACGTCATCGAAGTCCTGGGCGATCAGGCGGCGTACCTTAGCGGCCTTGTTGAAGTAGGCGTCGTAGAACCCGGCGGACAAGGAGAAGGTCCCCAGCATGATCCGGAGCTTCACTTCGTCCCCAAAGCCTTGCGAACGGGTCTTAACGTAGACGTCTTCCAGGTTCTTAACGTCATCAGCGCGGAAACCGTAACGGATCCCGTCGAAGCGTTGCAAATTAGAAGAAGCTTCCGAAGAGGCCAGGATGTAGTAAGCCGGTACCCCGTACTTGGTGTGTGGTAAGGAAACCTCATCGATCGTGGCACCCAAGGATTCGAGGTGCTTCAGGCTCGCTTCGATCACTTCTTGAACGTCGTCATCGAGGCATTCCATGTATTCGCGCGGAACGGCGATCTTCATTCCCTTGATGTCGGCCTGGTCGTTTAAGCCGGCGGCAAAATCCGGTACCGGTTGGTTAGCGCTAGTCATGTCGCGGTCATCCTTACCGGCGATGGCGCTCATCAAGATGGCGTTGTCCTTAACGGATTGGGTCAGCCAACCGATTTGGTCAAAGGAAGAACCAAAGGCGATCAGCCCCCAACGAGAAACCCGCCCGTAAGTTGGCTTCATCCCCACCGTCCCGGTAAAGGAAGCGGGCATCCGAATCGAACCACCGGTATCGGACCCCAAGGCCCCTAAAACGTCCCCGGCAACCACAGCGGCCGCGGAACCACCAGAAGAGCCCCCCGGTACCCGGGTTAGGTCCCACGGGTTCTTGGTCGTCTTAAAGGCGGAGTTTTCCGTTGACGACCCCATGGCGAATTCATCTAGGTTGACCTTCCCGACGTTGATTGCCCCGGCGGCGTTAAGTTTTTCAACGACCGTGGCATCGTAAACGGGCTTGAAGTTTTCCAAGATCTTGGAAGCCGCCGTCGTCGTCAAGCCCTTGGTAACAATGTTATCCTTAACGGCCAGCGGGATTCCGGCCAGCAGTTGGTCTTCTGCGATTCCCGCTTGGTCTAATTCAGCGGCTTGCTTGAGGGCCGCTTCCTCGTTTAGGGCCAAAAAGGCGCCGACTTGGTCATCGGTGGCCTTGATCCGGTCAAAGGCGGCCTTGGTCAGTTCGGTGGCACTCACCTTCTTAGCAACTAGGTCGGCGTGCAGACCCGAAATGTCTTTACCGTAAAAAGTCATTACTCTTCTCCGTCCTCGCTTTCGTCGATGATCGCTGGCACCTTGATTAAGCCGTTAGCCGTTTCCGGAGCGTTATCCAACAGGGCTTGGCGTTCTTGGTCGCTGCTCTTAACCGCCACGTCTTCTCGCATCACGTTGACTTCCGTCGTTGGCGTACTCATTGGTTCCACGCCGGTCGTATCGACCTCTTCCAGTTCCTTGAACAGGTCAATGATTTCTTCGAGTTGGGGGGTGAACTTGTCCAACTCCGCATCGGTAAACGCCAGCTTGGCCAGGTCCGCAACGTGTTCGACCTGTTGCCGGTCTAATTGCTCAGCCATTCTCTCAACCTCTTTTCCTTTGTGCATTGATGATTTATACAATTCCTTATTTTATCACAGTTAGGGCGACTTATTAACTCAAGCGGCTAAAATTCGCGCCGCTAACAACAAGGGACCCGCGCAGTTTCGGCATGCCGATTGCGCGGGCCCACGGGCTCTGTTCAAAGTTTGGTTTTAATAGGAGCTAAAGATGTGTGATTGGTAACTGCTGGACCCGGAGTTGCGGTAGACGACCGCTTGAATTGAGTTCGAAGATTGGATCTTGATTTCAATTGGGATCCCGTTTGGTAAGTACTTCTTGGCGGCCTGAACGATATATTCCGTGAAGGATTGGATTTCGGTTTCACTATAGAACTGGGTCGTGACCGTAATGTTCATCCCGGACAGGGAGTTGTTGTAGTACTGGGCCTGGGCCGTTACCCCGCTTAAGTTCGGGAAGAAGGATTGAATCTGGGTCTTGAAGTTCGTGAAGTTAGAGTTATCGGACTGATCACTGGAATTACTAGAGGTCGAATCGCTCGCCTTTGGTAAGACGACCGCCTTGTAGTTCAAGGTCTTCCAAGATGAGATCGTGGAGCCGTTATTCTTGCTGTAGGCAAAGAAGGTCCCCCCCACCAGTGAATCATCGGAGGCCTGCTTAAAGAGGGCGATCACGATCGGCACGTTCTTTAAGTCCTTACGGGCCCGGAGCCGCTTTAAAATCTTGGCGGCGGCTAACTTACCCTGTTTTTGTACCTCGGCGTCGGAGATGTTTTTCGTGTAATCCGGCCCATCGGTGGTCTTTTGGTAGGTGTATTCGCTGTTGACCCCGATCCCGATTACGATCCCCTTAAGCTTCAAAGAGTTACCGCTTTGCTGCATGTAATCTTGTTCTTCAATTTGTTGAATGTATTCTGGGTTCGGGTCGCTGCTCTTACCCTTAGCTGGGTTTAAACCGGTTGGGTTGCTGGACGTCTTGCGCCCTAACCAGTTATCCAGGGTGCTAGAAGACAGGTACTGTCCTTCCTGGAAGATGTAGCTCTTGGTGGAGAAAACCAGCTTAGAAACGTTGGTCAACCCAGATTCAAAGGCCTTCAAGTTGTACACGTTAGCGTTTTGCGCCGTGTTCACCCCACGGGCCTTGCTGGTCTTGTAGCGACCGTTTTCGATCACCCCTTGGTAATTACCACTGGTCGACCCGGTGGTTGTCACACTCGAGCTACTGGAGCTCTTCTTGCCACAACCGGCAAGCGTCACGGCGGCCACCATGGTGATGGCGGCGGCCAAGACGATTTTCTTTACTCGCACGTCTAGTTTTCCTCCTTCATCGCTTGGTCAAAGCGGTCTTCATCCCAGACCTCGATGCCCAGCGTTTGCGCCTTTTCCAGTTTGCTACCGGCCTTTTCACCGGCAATTAAGAGATCCGTTTTCTTAGAAACGCTCCCGGTTACCGAAGCGCCCCGGGCACTCAGCCACTCCTGGGCTTGGCCGCGGGTCATCTTGGTTAGTTTTCCGGTTAGGACCACCCGTTTTCCGGCCCACTCGGCACTTTCCGTTGCGCTGGTGGTGGGGGCCAGGTAGTCCATGTTGACGCCAACCTCTTTTAGTTCGGCAATCAACTGGTGGACCTGTTCGTTTTGAAAGTAGGTCGCCACCGCGTCACCGATGATCGGGCCGATCGAATCAACCGCCGAAATGGTTGCGGCGTCAGCTGCCATCAGGGCGTCCACCGACTTAAATTCGGCGGCTAGTAGCTGGGCGACCTTGGCGCCCACGTGCCGAATCCCTAAGCCAAACAAAAGGCGTTCGCATGAATTATGACGACTATTAGCAATGGCTGTCAATAGGTTGCTGATCGATTTCTCGCCAAATTTAGGCAAAGTTAACAATTGCGCGGCTTCCAGGCGGTAAAGGTCGGCAACGTCTTTAACCATCCCCTTATCCCAGAGTTGTTCAATGATCTTAGGCCCCAAACCGTCGATGTTCATGGCGTTGCGAGAGGCAAAGTGGGCCAGGCCCTCCTTAATTTGGGCCGGACACATTGGGTTAACGCAGCGCAGCGCCACTTCGTTATCGAGGTGCACTAGGTCGGCCCCGCACTCCGGACAGGTAGTCGGCACTTCGTAGGGCTTACTATCAGCCGGGCGCTTCTCAATTATTACCCGGGAAATTTCCGGGATGATATCACCGGCCTTGTGTAACAAGACGGTATCGCCCAGGCGAATGTCTTTTTCGGCAAGGTAATCGGGATTGTGTAAGGAGGCCCGGGAAACGGTCGTCCCCGCCAGCTGTACCGGATCCATTACGGCGGTAGGGGTGACGTTACCGGTCCGCCCCACAGTCCACTCAATGTCTCTAACGACGGTCGCCTGTTCCTCCGGTGGGAACTTGTAGGCAATTTCCCAGCGTGGCACCTTAACCGTATTCCCCAGCGCCACCTGCGTTGCTAGGTCGTTAACCTTTTCGACGATCCCGTCAATTCCGTAGGGGAGCTGATCCCGTTTTTCAGTGTACTCCTCAATGTAGGCGGTCAGTTCTGCTTGGCTGTGAACAACCCGGTAGTTGGGGTTGACGGCAAAGCCCAGCGCCCGCATCTTTTCGAGCGCTTGCGCCTGGGTGGTCACCCCTAGTGCTTGGTAGTCGGGCACGTAGTACATAAAGGTATCCAACTGGCGGGCGGCCGTCACCTTCGGATCTAGCTGGCGCAGGGAACCGGCGGCGGCGTTACGCGGGTTGGCAAAGACCGGCTGTCCCTCCGCTTCACGGCGTTCATTGAGCTTAACGAAGGCCTCCTTGGGCATATAGCACTCGCCACGAAATTCTAGCGAGAGGGGTTCGGGCAGGACCTGCGGGATGGACTTAATCGTCTTAACGTTTTCGGTCACGTCTTCACCGATCGTCCCGTTCCCCCGGGTCGAACCCTGCACCAAACGGCCATTTTCGTAGACTAACGATAACGATAACCCGTCGATCTTAAGTTCCAGGTTGTAGTCAAAATCAACTTTGACGTCACTGTTGTCTTGTTGGCGGCGGTTAAAGTCCGCCAATTCTGCGGGCGAGAAGACGTCCCCCATCGAAAGCATCGGGATCTCGTGGATCACCTTGTTGAGTTGGCTTTCCGCGGCCCCCCCTACCCGTTGCGTTGGTGAATCAGGTACCACCAAGTCCGGGAAGCGTTGCTCAATTTCCACTAGGCGTTGGTAAGCCCGGTCGTAAACGTAATCCTCCACGCTCGGGTTGTCCTGTTCGTAATACTCCGCTCCCCACTTCTTGAGCTGCTCTCTTAAAGGCGTTAACTCCGCTTGAGCCTGTTGCTTGGTTAGCTCACTTACGGCTTCTTGCTTACTCATCTTAATCCTCCACCTTGGTGATTGGGGCAAAACTTGCTAAGAGGCGCTTAACCCCCTGCTGTGGAAAGGCAATGTCTAGTTCCATGTTTTCTCCGGTTCCGTTAACGGAGACCACGGTCCCTTGCCCCCACTTCTTATGGTTAACCTTGTCGCCGGTGTTCCAAGACTTCTTTTCGGCCCCGGTCCCGGTGTTGGTCTTCGGGGCGACCCGCTTCCCCGCATCAGAAGGGCGCCGGTAAGTGGTGGCCGTGGCGGCCTTAAAGGCGTAGGAGTTGCCCCCGGCGATACGACCGCTTAACGAGCGTTCACCCTGATTTTGGTTCTCTGATTGCATCAGTTCGGGGGTAATTTCCTCGACAAACTCCGACGGCCGGTTGCGTTGGATGTGACCATACAGCATCCGCGAAAAGGCGTTGGTGATGTAAAGCTTCTTCTTAGCCCGGGTGATCCCCACGTAAGCCAAGCGCCGTTCTTCTTCTAATTCCTTGTTGTCGGTCATGGCCCGGGACAACGGGAAGACCCCTTCTTCCATCCCGATCAAGAAGATAACCGGGAATTCCAACCCCTTAGCGGCGTGGAGGGTCATCAAAGTAACGGCGGGTTCCGCTTCATCGACGTCGTCTTGGTCGGACACCAGGGCTAAACCGGCCAGGAAGTCGGTTAGCTTTTGTAGGTGGTCCATTCCCTCATCGTCTTCGTGTTGGCGGTCGTATTCGGCGGTCACCGACTTAAATTCCTCCAGGTTTTCCCGCCGGGTTTGCCCCTGGAGGGTTTTATCCTTCTGCAATTCGGCTAGGTAGCCGGTCCGTTCCAGCACCTGGTCGGTCAAATCGGTGATCGAAAGCACCTTGGCCTCGTCTTGTAAGGCGGCGATTAACTGGCCAAATTCTTCGATCTTATTGCGGGTCCGTGCCGAGATGGCGTTGGCGTTTTGAACGTTTTGGGCCGCCGCCAGCAGTGGCAAGTTGGACTCCTGAGCAAACTCCCGTAACCGTTCGACGGAGGTCATCCCAATCCCGCGCTTGGGGGTGTTGACCACCCGTTCAAAGGACATCGAGTCCAACGGGTTGACAATCAAGGTCAGGTAGGCCAAGAGGTCGCGGATTTCCATCCGGTCGTAGAAGCGGTGGCCACCAACCATCGTGTAAGGAACCGTCGACTTTAGGAAAGTTTCTTCAATCACCCGCGACTGGGCGTTGGTCCGGTAAAGGATGGCGAAGTCTTGGTATTGGTAGTTGTGCTTGGCCCGTTCTTCTTGGATCTTTTTGACAATGAACTGCGCTTCATCGTGCTCGTTTTGGGCCCGGTAATAGGAGATTTTTTCCCCGGCGCCGTTTTCGGTCCAGAGGTTCTTGTCCTTACGTTCCAAGTTGTTGGCGATCACTTCGTTGGCCGCCTTTAAGATTGTTTGGGTTGAGCGGTAGTTTTGTTCCAACATCACGGAATGGGCGTTAGGGTAGTCATGCTCAAAGTTTAAGATGTTGTTCATGTTGGCCCCCCGCCAGCCGTAAATTGACTGGTCGGCATCCCCCACCACGCAGATGTTTTCGTACTTTTCGGCCAGCATGTGCACCAATTCGTACTGGGCGTCGTTGGTGTCCTGGTACTCGTCAACGTGGATGTAGTGGAACTTATCTTGGTAGTAGGTCAAAGTTTCCGGCGCCTTTTTGAAGAGCTCGATCGTCTTCATGATCAAGTCGTCAAAATCCAGGGTCTGGTTGCGTTCCAGTTCCTTTTGGTAGGTTTCGTAAACGCGCGCCACGATCCGGTCAAAGGGGCGTTGATGGTTCTTGGAAAAGGTGGCCGGATCCTCCATCGCATTCTTGGCGTTTGAAATCGCCGACAGCAGTTGCCGGGGTTCAAACTTCTTGGTGTCGATGTTTTGTTCCTCGCAGATCCGCTTAATCAGCGTCCGTTGTTCGCTGGTGTCGGCAATCGTAAAGGCCCGGTTGTAGCCTAGCTGTTCAATGTCACGACGTAAAATCCGTACGCACAGGGCGTGGAAGGTCGACACCCAGACGTCGTTGCCGGCCTCACCTAGGAGCTTAGCGACCCGCTCCTTCATTTCCCGGGCGGCCTTGTTAGTGAAGGTGATTGCTAGGATGTGCCACGGCAAGACGTGACGCTCCTCAATCAAGTAAGCGATCCGGTGGGTCAGGACCCGGGTTTTACCGGAACCAGCCCCCGCCATTACTAGTAGGGGGCCTTCCGTCGTCAACACGGCCTCGCTTTGCTTATCGTTCATTCCCTCTAACATCGATTGGTTCTGCACGCCTAATACCATCCTCTCTTTAAATCGTAACCTTCATTATACCAAATTTCCCGGGAAATACCTGGCTGATGCCCTTCCCTAACTACACTAAGAAGGCCCCAGGCGATCGGCCATGCCGAAGGTTACTGGAGCCCCATTTTAAGTTCAGCGGGTAAGCGTAAACCACCCGCCCCTTAACTATTCTTCTTCCGGTGCTGGTTGCGTTGGCGACGTTTTCGGCCGCAAGATTTCGGTTGTGTCAACCTGATTTAACAGGTCGCTGAGTAAGGCGTCTGGGCCACCAGTCACCCAAACTAACCCCTTCACGCCCTTCGTCCTAGTCGTGTCGGCCGGGAAGAAGCGGAACTTCCAGTTTTCCTTTAGGACCTGCTGCCTAGTAGCGGAGGCTAATTGGTTATCGTAGAGTGGCACTAACACGGCCGGCTGCAGCTGGTGGAGTTCGTGGATCGCCATTCCCCCGATCACCCGCAGCATTTGTTCGTATTGGTTTACCCCGGCCACCTCGTCAAAGATGTTCCCGGAGATGGTTGGCTCCAGGTCAAAGGAATTCACGTACAACGCTCCGGCAGCCGTTGCGTAAAAACGGACGGTGATCACACCACGGTAGCCCAGCTTCTTGGCAATTTCGGTGGCGATCCGGACCATTTCGTCGCGCATAGCATCCGGAACTTCGGTTGGGGTGGTGGCCTCAATTAGCTCCCGGTCCTCGTTGAAAAACTCTTCAACCAGCGGGTAAGCAACCACCGTTTCCCCGTCCGTGGCCACCGTCAGACTGTACTCGGTATTGTGGTCAATCCAGGATTCCAGTAGGTAAGCCCCACCTTGAATGTAGTCGTCACCATAGGCAATGTCTGATTGGTGATTGATCCGCAGGCTCTGTTCGCCCAACCCCCGTTGGATGGGTTTGAGTACCGCCGGGTAGCCAATCGAGTCAATCGATTGGTAAACGTCGTCAAGTGAAATCACCGTGACGTAAGGGGACACGTTGACGTTAATTTCATCCAAAAAGGCCCGCTCCATCAAGCGATCCTGGACGATTTCCAAGGCCGCAACCCCTTGGGGAACCTGGGTAAAGTTGGTCAGGTAGTTGATGGCAACCGGGGCAATTAGGGAGCTGGCGTAAATGACCAGGTCGCTGTTTTGGCCAAATTCGGTCAGCTTGTCACGGTCACGGTAGTTGCCAACAATCGTAAAATCGGCCAGCTTGGTTAGTTGGGGTTGGGAGTGATCAACGTAAGCGCCCACGTTTAACCCCAGTTTTTTGGCCGCCACCAACAGCGGCCAGTCCTTTTGGGTTAGGCCGATGATGCCCAGGGTCTTCCCCTGGGACAAAAGGTTTTGTCCCGCCATCTTAATCTTCCCCTTCCGTTTGTTTGAAGCTTACCTGACCATCCGCAAGTGACGAAACCTTCGCTAGCGATTCAACCCGAACGCCCTTAGCAGCGAGTTCAGCGGACCCCGGTTGGAAACACTTTTCGATCACGATGCCGGCACCAACAACTTCCACCCCGGCTTGGTCAGCGATTTGCAACATCCCTTCTACCGCTTGCCCGTTGGCGAGGAAGTCATCAATCAACAAGACCCGGTCCGTTTTATCCACGTAGCGCTTGGAAATCGAGATCTGGTTGGTCGTCTTCTTGGTGTACGAGTAGACATCGGCCGTGTACATGCTGGAATTTAGGGTTAAGCTCTTGTGCTTTCTAGCAAAGATCACTGGTACCCCCAGGGCTAACCCGGTCATCACGGCGGGGGCAATCCCGGAGGATTCAACCGTCCAAACCTTGGTGATCTTAGCGTCCTTAAAGCGGGCTGCGAATTCCTGGCCAATGTGTTGCATCAAAACCGGGTCGACTTGGTGGTTCAAAAAGGCGTCCACCTTTAAGACGTTGCCGGGTAACACAGTTCCAAATTGACGAATTTTTTCTTCTAGCTCTTTCATTAGTGGTGAGGCTCCTTACTCATCATACTTGTGGAGGTTATAAGACTTAATGACGTTGATTAACTTGGAAGCGTAATCGGGATCAGTTGCGTACCCCGCATCCTGAAGGGCCACGGCGGCCTGTTGATAGGTGGTGGCGTTAATCACGTTTTGGTAGTTTTGCTGATTGGTGTCGGTCCCGTTAAGCATCAATTTAGTGTGGTCGGCAATTGAATCGTTCCAGGAACTGTAGACCTTAAAGCGTCCCTTGATCACTACCCACTGTCCATTAACGTATTCCTTGGTTGAGAGCAACTTGGAGTTTGCCCCGGTTCCCTTAATCCCAAATAGGTTATGGTACTTAGCGGAGAGTTCCGACGTCCCCCAGTCCGACTCCAAGATTGCTTGGGCCATCGTAATCGAGGCCATCACGTGGTACTGCTTTTGCATCGCCTGGGCCTCGGGGGCAATTTCTTTAATGAACAACTTCTTGGCGTTTTGCTGCTTTTCAATGATTTGTTCCTGGACGTGGCGCTGGTACAAGTGATAGCCCACGTAACTCCCCATTAACCCAATTAAAATAATCAGGACGGCGACCAGCCAGAGGGACTTTTTAGCCCCCTTCTTTGTCCGTCTCCTTCGCTTAGCCACAAAAAATATCCTCCTCAGATTTTTCAGATAATTGTACTTTCATCTTACCGCATTTAGGCGGGGAAGATTACTAATTTTTGTGGAAGATTTAAACTGGAAGTGCGACCCAATCTATCAAACAGGTCGTGGGCTAAGCTAGGACGGGGTTGATGCGGTACGCATCGTTCTCCGTCCGTACTTAGCCACTAGGCCTGTGATTGGGGAGCACGCTATCTGGAAGTGCGACTCAATCTAGCAGACTTAGCCACTAAGCCCGCGGTTATCGTTAAACTTCAAGGAATAGAAAAAGGCCGGGAAAAATCGTGTTTCCCCAGCCCGTTTAATATTTTAATTTTACGATTAGTTAACGTGGCCCTTAACCTGTCGAGGAGGTTGGTAACCACTCACCTAAATGTTAGTGGAATTGCATCCCACCGTCGACTTCTAGGGTTTGACCGGTGATGTAATCAGAATCTGGACCAGCCAAGAAGGCGACGGCGTTAGCAACGTCAGACGCTTCAGACAGGCGCTTTAAGGCGATATCCTTAGCGAAGGTTTGCATCCCCCATTCATCGTCCTTACCGGCGTTTTGGCCAACCTTGTGAGCGATGTCGTACATCATTGGGGTCTTCACGATCCCCGGGGCAAAGGCGTTGACGGTCGTGCCTTCTTCGGCTAGTTCACGGGCGGTTACTTGGGTAATCCCGCGGATGGCAAACTTAGAACTGGAGTAAACGGTCAGGTTCGGGTTCCCCACCACCCCGGCTTGGGAAGTGGCGTTGATGATCTTACCCGGGTGCCCCAACTTCTTGAAGGCGGCGTGGGCCGCTTGGGTCCCCCAAATCACGCCCCCAACGTTAATTGAGTAGACGTAATCAAGGTCTTCTGGCGTCACCGTGTCGATCGGCGTGGTCGGGGCTACCCCGGCATTGTTAACGATCACGTTGAAGTCACCTAATTCTGCCACAGTCTTCTCAACGGCTGCAAAGACTTCGTCACGCTTGGCAACGTCGGCAGTTACCACCAGGGCTTGACCACCCTCGGCTTCAATTTCTTGCTTCACCTTTTCTAAGGCGTCGGCGTGGCGAGCCACTAAGGCAACGGCAAAACCGTCCTTGGCTAAACGCTTGGCAATGGCTTCCCCGATCCCTTGGCCGGCACCAGTAACTAAAGCAACTTTCTTTGACATGTGGGGTTCCCCGCTTTCTCTCAATCTGTTTAGTTTGTGAAAACTTAATCACGGCTTTAATTGTAACAGACTTCACAAAGAATAGCTATCCCCCTTTTGACTTTTCCAACCCTAAGCTTCGATTTAACGTTAAATCAATCAACTTCCCCCTCGTTCCCGTACGTTGTTTAATTAACAGAGCGGCGCCCCTATTTTATTAGTAATAATCACGTGATCCCAAGAAGGGCGTTGCTTATTTAGCAACCCTTTTCACCTGTGGTATGCTAATAAAATCAATGAGAGAGGAAAGATCAATGCGGATTTTAAAGAGGAGCGCCCTGACCTTGCTGGCGGTAATCACCACCCTAGCACTAGTGGTCGGGGGCTACGTTTTATACATGCAACACCAATACTACCGGATTCCCGACCACCAGAAACTAACGATCGGCAACAATCAAGCAGCCACCCTAACGACCGGTAAGGTCTACACCGCCACTACTTACAACGTCGGTTTTGGGGCCTACAACCACCAGTTTAGTTTCTTCATGGACGCCGGCGAGCTTAAAAGCGGCACCAAGACACGGGGCAAGTACGGGACCGCCCGCTCCAAGGCGGTAGTTTTAACCGATACTAAGGGCGTTGAAAGGGTCATGCAAGCCCAACAAGCCGACTTCATGCTCTTTCAAGAGATTGACACCAATTCGACCCGCTCCAAGCACGTCAACCAGGTCAGGATGGTTGAAAATAAGTTCCACGGTTACGGTCACGTCTTTGCCAATAACTTCCACTCGGCCTTTTTAATGTGGCCACTCACCGACCCACACGGTAGCGTTCAATCGGGCCTTTTAACGCTGAGTCGTTACCACATTGGCAGTGCTACCCGGCGCCAGTACCCAGTCACCAACAGCTTTATCTCCAAGTTTACCGACCTGGATCGCTGTTTTGCCGTCACCACCATCCCGGTCACTAACGGCAAGCAACTACTTTTAATCAACAGCCACATGTCCGCCTACGACAAGGGCGGTAAGATGCGTAAGGCCCAGATGAAACTTTTAAACGCCGTCATTGAACGGGCATACTTAGCCGGCAACTACGTGATCGTCGGCGGTGACTACAATCACGCCCTGGGCAAGGACATGCTAACCCACTTCGCCAGCCAAGAAAAAGTGCCCGACTGGGTCTCCGTCTTGGACCAAAGCATGGTCGCCAAGGGCTTCACCATGGTCAAGGCCCAAAACCGCGAAACGGTGCCGACCGTTCGTTCCACCGACCTTGCCTATCGCTCCGGCGTCAACTACCTGACCGTTTGTGACGGCTTCTTGGTTTCTAACAACGTCACGGCAACCGCCACTAACATCAACACCAACTTTGACTACGCCGACCACAACCCGGTCAAGTTAACTTTTATCCTCAAGTAAGCAAAAACCGCACCCACCGTTTCTTAGGTGGGCGCGGTTTTTCATTTATAAAAAACACCGGCAAGCCGGTGTTTTGATAAGCGTAACCCGTAGATTAACGCTTGCTGAATTGAGAAGCCTTACGGGCCTTCTTGAGACCTGGCTTGCGACGTTCCTTCATCCGTGGGTCCCGGGTTAAGAGACCAGCCTTCTTCAGGGCATCGCGGAAGTCAGGGTCAACGGTCAAAAGAGCGCGGGCGATCCCGTGACGGGTTGCACCGGCTTGACCAGAGAAGCCCCCACCGTTTACGTTTACCAAGACGTCGTATTGACCTTCCGTCTTAGTAGCGGCAAATGGTTGGTTCACGATGGCGCGTAAGTTGGCAAACGGAATGTAGTCTTCGATTGCCTTGCCGTTCATAGTAATGTTACCAGAACCAGGTACCAAGCGAACGCGTGCGGTTGCATCCTTACGACGTCCAGTACCACTGTATTGTACTTGTTGAGCCAATTCCGTTCCCTCCTTAGATTAAGTTAGTAATGTCGAGTACTTCAGGCTTTTGAGCTGCTTGGTTGTGGCTTTCACCAGCGTAAACGTGCAGCTTCATCCCCATCTTCCGACCAAGCGAGGTGTGAGGAAGCATCCCCTTGATAGTTTGTTCAACCATCTTTTCAGGATCCTTAGCTAAGAAGTCACCGGCCGTGCGTTGCTTCAAACCACCCGGGTGGTTGGAGTGACGGTAGTAGATCTTCCCAGTTGCCTTCTTACCAGTTAACTTAACTTCTGCGGCGTTGATAACGATCACGTAGTCACCGGTGTCAACGTGCGGAGTGAAGGTTGGCTTGTTCTTACCGCGTAAAATAGATGCGACAGTAGAAGCCAAACGACCAAGGGAAATGCCCTTAGCATCAACAACGTACCACTTACGGTCAACTTGACCAGGTTTTGCCATGTATGTCGTTCTCACGATTAAGTTCCTCCAATATTTGTCTTTCTTTTACAATAAATTGTGTACCGAGTAATTTATGGAAAAGAAATACCATTTAGTAGTTTACTCGTTAAACCCGTTGGCGTCAATCATTTTGTGAATTCGCCGGGGAATCATAGGTCACTTCCACCAGGTATAAGCCACTGGCCGGCGCCGTTCCCCGGGCGAGATCGCGGTTCTTGGCCTTCATTACCCGCATAACGTCATCGACGGGGCGGCGGCCGTTACCAATCTCCAGTAAGAAGGCCACCATAATCCGGACCTGGTTATACAAAAAACCATTACCAACGAAGTCAAAGACCACCTCGTCGTTTTCTTCATCCCGAACCACGGTTACCTCATCGATGCGGCGAACGTTGCTGGTCGCTTGCGACCCAGAGGCAACAAAGGAGGTGAAGTCGTGTTCACCAACGAAGTCCTGGGCCGCTGTTTGCATCCGTTCAACGTCGACCGGGTACTTGTAATGGCCGGTGTAATTACGCTTAAAGGGGTCGGTGAACTCACCCCCCACCACCCGGTAGCGGTAGCGCTTATGGTGGGCATCAAAGCGGGCGTGAAAGTCCGGCGCCACTTCTGTTGCCTCCTTCACCAAGACGTCGAGGGGGAGGCTTGAATTCAGGGCCCGCACCAAGGACGGCCCCGGAATTTGGTATGGTAAGTCGAAGTGGGCGACCTGACCGAGGGCGTGAACGCCAGCGTCGGTACGTCCGGAACCGAAGACCATTAGCGGCGGTTGTGGTTTTTTAGCGATCTTATTAACGGCCCGTTCGAGGACCTGCTGAACGGTTCGCTCACCGGGCTGAACCTGAAAGCCAGCAAAGTTACTGCCGTCGTAGGCAAAGGTTATCTTATAACGGTGCACAAGAACCGTCCTTTCTTAAAGCAAAATCCGGGCAACAAAGAAGAGCACTGACACTATCACCACCACCGCCAGCGCAATGCTGTCGGGGCGCCGCCAGGTTAATTGACGGTAGCGGGTCCGCTCCTGATCTGGATCGTAGCCGCGGGCCTCCATGGCCACCGCCAGATCCTCGGCTCGCCGGAAGGCCCCGACAAACAGGGGCACCATGATTGGCACCATGCGCTTGACCCGGGTGTAGACACTCCCGGAGGTGAAATCCACCCCCCGGGCCTGCTGGGCCTTAACAATCGTGTTAACTTCATCCATGATCGTCGGAATAAAGCGCAGGGCAATTGAAATCATCATTGCAATCTGATTGACCGGCACTTTGATTTTCTTAAGTGGCTTCATTAACGACTCAATGGCATCGGCTAGCCGTAACGGTGGCGTGGTCGCGGTTAGAACCGTTGAGGCTAAGACAATCAAAATAAACCGGGCGAGAATCACGAGGGCCTGGTTGATCCCCCCACTAGTGATCGCCATCAAGCCCCAGTGCCAGTAAACGTGGCCCCCCGATGAAAAGAGGACCTGGATAGCAATTGTCAGCCCGATTACCCACAGCAGCGGTTTAAGCCCCGCCCAATACATTTTCAGTGGAACCTTTGAAAGCCCAATCATGGCGCCTAGCATCGCCACCAAGAGTAGGTAAGTTAACGGGCCCTTCGCAAAGAAAATAATGACCACGTACCAAAAACAGGTCACTAACTTTAAGCGCGGATCCAAGCGGTGCAAGACGGAGTCGACGGGGACAAAGCTCCCAAACAAGACGCGGCTATTCATCATTGTCAGCACCCCCTAACTGCGTGGCCAGTCGATCGGCTAGTTGGTTTAACGAGAGCGGCGCCCCTACTTCAACCCCCGCTTGCTTCAGCCGATGGGCAAACCGAACCGACTGGGGAGCCTGAAGGTGGTTTTTTTGAAGCAAGTCAGGGTCGGCAAACAGGTCAGCCGGGCGTCCATCAAAGACTAGACTCCCTTGGTTTAACACCAACACCTGTTGAGCCAAACGAGCTACCTGGTCCATTTGGTGGGTGATCATCAGAACCGTCACCCCCTGTTGGTGCAGCTTTTCCACTAGGGTTAAGAGCTCCTCTTGACCAGCCGGATCAAGCCCCGCGGTCGGCTCATCGAGGATCAAGACGTCGGGTTCCATCGCTAAGCCCCCCGCTAAGGCGACCCGCCGCATCTGCCCCCCCGAAAGCTCCAAGGGGCTGTGTTGCAAACGGTCTGCGGGGAAGTTAAGGGCGGTTAAGGCACGGTTAGCCGCTTGCTTGGCCTCCTCGGCATCCTTCCCCAGGTTCTGGGGGCCAAAGGCGACGTCTTCGATTACGGTCGGGGCGAAGAGCTGTTTTTCCGGAAATTGAAAAACATACCCTACCCGGCGGTGGACGTTAATCAGATCCTTTTTAGCGGTCTGGGAATCAATGGTCAAGTCACCAACCTGGATCGACCCGCTGGTGGGTAAGATCAGGGCGTCCACCATCTGCATCAGCGTCGACTTACCGCTCCCGGTGTGACCAATAATGGCGGCCGTTGTCCCGCTGGGGATGGTGGCACTCAGATCAACCACCGCCTGAGTTCCCTGCTCATCAGCCCCCTGGTACCGGTAGCCTACTTGCTTGAACTTAACTTCTGCCATATCCACTTCACCATTTCGTCTTCCGTACTAATCTCCCTTGGAATGGCGATCCCCCGGGTCGCCAACGCCTCCTTGAGGGTCACTAAAAAGGTGGGGGCCAGTTGATGGGTTTCCATCAACTGACGATCCTGCATCAATTCTTTGGGGTCGCCATCGACCACTAACTGTCCCCCGTCGATCATAATCATCTGGTCAGCCAAGCGGGCCTCTTCGGTGTCGTGAGTAATTGAAAGAATGGTTAGGTTTCCGGTTTGGTGCAGTCGTTTTAGCAGGGTCATGATCTGCTCTTTTCCTTCCGGATCAAGCATTGCCGTTACTTCATCAACGATTAAGACCTTCGGGTGCAGGGCCAAGGCGCCGGCCAGGGCCACCCGCTGCTTTTGTCCCCCCGATAACTGGGCGGGCTCCCGGTCAGCAAAGGCTGTCATCTCGACTTGCGCTAGGGCCTGATCAACCCGTTCTTGCATTTCAGCCCGGGGAAGACGCTGGTTTTCAAGTCCAAAGGCAACGTCATCGGCTACGGTGGTCCCAACAAATTGATTATCTGGGTTTTGAAAGACAAAAGCCACCCGTTGGTGAACGGCAGTTAAGTTATCCACCGTTACCGGTAGCCCATCGACGGTAATCTCCCCGGCCGCCAACGGCAACAAGCCATCAATTAAGCGGGCCAAGGTGGACTTGCCGGAGCCGTTGTGCCCCACGATCGCTAACCACCGCCCAGCCGGAACCGAGAAGCTAACCCCCTCTAGCGCCGGCGCCTCACTACCGGGGTAGGTAAAGGTGGCGTTTTTTACTTCAATCATCGCCAAGCGTATTTTCCTCCTCTGGCTTTCAGTATCTTAACCATTCTAGCAAATTTTCGCGTAAATAAAAAATCACTTACGAATGAGGCGCGCCGTTTCCGACCTTCAAGCTAGACTAGAAGCAATGCTTCACCATCGTAGCGCTCTATACCACCAAACGTAGTGATTCTTTATTACGTATTTAACTTAATCTCGCTTAGACAAGTTCCAAGATAACCATCTTGGCACCGTCCCCACGCCGCGGCATGGTCTTGAGGATCCGAGTGTAACCACCGTTACGGTCAGCGTACTTCGGTGCAATGTCCTCAAACAGGTTTTGCAAAGCGGATTGGATCTTGATGTCATCGCCATCTTCCTTAACGTCAGCAACGACGTTCCGGACAAAGGCAGCAGCCTTCCGGCGGGAAGCAAGGTCGCCCTTCTTGGCCAGGGTGATCATTTGATCCATGGTCTTGCGAACTTCCTTCGCGCGTGGTTCAGTGGTGGTGATAGAACCATTAACGATGAGGCTCGTCGTCAAATCACGTAATAAAGCCTTCCGTTGTGAACTGGTCCGTCCCAATTTACGGTAACTCATGAAGTGTTCCCTCCTTTAATTTAAATAATTAATTAATCTTCTTGGCGAAAACCAACGCCAAGTTCAGCCAACTTGAGCTTGATTTCATCCAATGACTTCGTCCCAAGGTTCCGAACCTTCATCATGTCGGCTTCGGTCCGTTCAGTTAAGTCCTTTACGGTTTGGATGTCAGCACGCTTCAAACAGTTGTATGAACGTACAGACAGGTCAAGTTCTTCGATGGTCTTGTCAAGCACCTTTTCTTGGTGGGTTTCTTCCCGTTCAACCATCACTTGAGTTACTTGTGCTTCTTCGGTGAGGTTGACGAACATCGTCAGGTGTTCAGTGAGGATCTTAGCAGCAAGACTGATTGCTTCGGTTGGCGTTAAGGAACCATTAGTCCAAACGTCAAGGGTCAGCTTATCGTAGTCGTTACTTTGCCCCACCCGGGTGTTTTCCACCGTGTAGTTAACACGTTCGATCGGGGTGTAGATGGAATCAATTGGTAAGACACCAATTGCCAAGCCCTCCATACGAGTCTTGTTATCATCAGCAGATGAGTAACCACGACCCTTATCAGCGGTCATCTTAACGTGCAATTCGGCACCGTCGGAAACCGTCGCAATGTGAAGGTCAGAGTTCAGGATAGTAACATCGCCGTCACCTTGGATGTCGGCAGCCGTTACTTCGGCCGGACCCTTAACGTCAATTTCAAGGTCCTTAGCGTCCTCAGAATCAATCTTTAAAGCAACTTGCTTTAAGTTCAAGATAATCTGCGTAACGTCTTCCGTAACCCCTTGAACCGTGCTGAATTCATGCAGAACACCATCAATTTGAATGCTGGTGATGGCTGCCCCTGGCAGGGATGCCAGCATAACACGCCGAAGAGAGTTACCCAGAGTCGTCCCGTAACCGCGTTCCAACGGTTCTACGACAAACTTACCGTAGTTGTCTGTTTCTTCAACTTTGTGGATGTTTGGTTTTTCAAATTCGATCATTCTACTCTGTTACCCCTTTCAAAACGTGAATCGTATTCTGTAAAAGGCACCTGGCCGATTAAAACATCGCCGTAGATGCACATTAAACACGACGACGCTTTGGAGGACGAGAACCGTTGTGTGGTACTGGAGTTACGTCCCGAATGGCAGTAACTTCAAGACCAGTTGTTTGAAGTGCCCGGATGGCAGATTCACGACCGGAACCTGGCCCCTTAACTTCAACTTCGACGGTCTTCATACCGTGTTCCATTGCTTGCTTAGCAGCGGCTTCAGAAGCCATTTGTGCAGCAAATGGAGTTGACTTACGACTACCCTTGAAGCCAAGGACCCCGGCAGAGGACCAAGCAACTGCGTTCCCTTGAACATCGGTAATCATAATCAGAGTGTTGTTGAACGTTGAATGGATGTGGGCAACACCAGTTTCAATGTTCTTCTTTACCCGACGCTTACGCGTACCCTTTTTGGTTGCCATAGATTAACTAACCTCCTTTTCTAAATAATGATTACTTCTTCTTGCCGGCAATGGCAACGGCCTTCCCCTTACGAGTCCGGGCGTTGTTCTTCGTGTGTTGACCACGAACTGGTAACCCATGACGGTGACGCATGCCACGGTAAGAGCCGATTTCTTGAAGACGCTTGATGTTGAGGGATACTTCACGGCGAAGGTCACCTTCAACCTTGATTTGGTCAACTTCTGCACGGATCTTTTCTTCTTGATCCGGCGTTAAGTCGCGAACCCGAATGTCTTCGGAAACCCCAGCGTTAGCCAGGATCTTTTGTGCAGTCGTGTTCCCAATCCCAAAAATGTAAGTTAAGCCGATTACGATTCGCTTGTCACGAGGTAAATCGACACCTGCGATACGAGCCATTTTGACACCTCCGTCCTATTCTAAATTACTTGCCTTGGCGTTGCTTGTGCTTTGGGTTAATGCAGATAACCATAACCCGGCCGCGACGCTTAACAATCTTGCAGCTATCGCACATCCGTTTTACTGATGGTCGTACTTTCATTGTAAATAATCCTCCTAAAAGATCTTTAGACTAAGTCTTATTTGAAGCGGAAAGTAATCCGGCCCTTGGTCAGATCATATGGAGACATTTCCACCCGAACCCGGTCCCCAGGTAAAATCTTGATGTAGTGCATCCGAATCTTACCGGAAACGTGGGCCAGAATTTCAACCCCATTTTCCAATTCAACTTTAAACATTGCGTTCGGTAAGGTTTCAGTAACCTTACCCTCGACTTCGATAACATCGGCCTTTGCCACTGAATGGTTCCTCCTCGCCGTCTCGATTTAATATTACTATTACTTACGTAAAAAGGGTGGAAGACAACCGTCTCCCACGAAAACTAGATAAACCTTGTGTATTCTACCACGGTAAGGGTGAATGCGCAAGGTAAACCTCGCTTACAGGTTCGTCAGAACTTCCTTAACGGCTTGGTAAACCTTATCGATATCTTGTTCGCCATCGATGGTGTATAACACACCTTGCTTCTTGTAGAAGTCAATCAGTGGCGTATTCAGTTTAATGTTGACGTCTAACCGGTTCTTGACAGTTTCCGGCTTATCGTCGTCCCGCTGGTAGAAGTCGTGGCCCCCGCAGACATCGCAAGTGCCTTCAACCTTCGTCGGGTTGTAGAGACGGTGGTATGTTGTCCCACAGTTCCGGCAGATAAACCGACCACTAAGTCGTTCAACTAAAACTTCCGGACGAACGTGAATGTTGATCACGGCGTCCAGTTGGCGATCACTGTCCACAAGCATTGCGTTTAGTGCATCAGCTTGGGCGAGGTTCCGGGGGAACCCGTCCAACATAAATCCATCCTTGGTATCGTCTTGCGCTAGGCGCTCTTGAACGATCCCGTTGGTAACCTCATCAGGAACCAGTTCACCCTTATCGATGAACTTCTTTGCTTCAACACCCATCGGCGTTTGGTTCTTGATGGCAGCCCGGAAGATATCCCCGGTTGAAATGTGCGGGATATCAAAGTCCTTAACGATTAATTGGGCCTGGGTTCCCTTACCGGCACCCGGCAGCCCCATTAACACAAGGTTCATTGTGCTCATTGTTGTGCCTCCTTATGGCTACTATTCATGGATAAACCCAATGTATTCACGCTTCATCGTCAACCCGTTTAGTTGCCGGACGACGTCCAAGGCGATTTGGACGACGATCAGTAAACTCGTTCCCCCAAGCCCGATTGATTGGCTTAAGTTCCAAACGTTGGAAGCAATCAATGGAATCAGAGAAATCAGGCCCAAGAAAAGGGCCCCAACGGTCGATAGCCGCATCAGGAGCCCCGAGACAAAGTCTTGGGTCCCCTTCCCCGGCCAAACCCCCGAAATGTAGGAGCCTTGCTTTTGCAAGTTTTCGGCTAATTTTTCCGGGTTAACCTGAACGAAGGCGTAGAAGAAGGTAAACACAACGATCAAGAAGATGTACAGGGTTATCCCGGGACCCGATTGAAGGTTAAAGATACTGGTCATAACTTGGTACCAAGTATCCCCGGAATGATTTTGCTGAAAGGCCATTAAGATCGTTTGCGGCGTCGAAATAACCGAACCGGCAAAGATAACCGGGATCACCCCGGAAACGTTAATCTTTAATGGCAGGTAGCTATTGGCCGGCGAGACGGTCGTCCGCCGGGTGTACTGAATCGGCAAACGCCGTTCAGCTTGCTGAACCCACGTTACAAAGGCAACGATGATCAGCAAAGCCACCACAACCAGCGCAATGAACCCGATACCCATCCAAAGGGCACTCCCGGATTCGCCAGTGATTTGATCCGTCCACAACTGCTGGATTGCGCTTGGCATCTGGGCGATGATCCCGGCAAAGATCAACATGGAAACCCCGTTCCCAAGTCCCCGCTCGGTAATCATGTCCCCCATCCAGGTCGCAAACATTGTTCCAGCCGTCAGGATGAGACCAATCGTGAGGTAGGTCTTCATCCCCGGATTATTCACCAGTTTAATGGTGGAGAGGGCGTTGAACCCGGCGGTGATCCCGATCGACTGGACAAAGCCCAACACAATCGTTAACCACCTAGTCGCCTGGTTTAATTTCCGCCGTCCAACTTCACCCTGTTTTGACCATTCAACGAACTTCGGCACGATGTCCATTTGTAGCAGTTGAACGACAATTTGGGCCGTAATGTACGGCGAAACCCCCATCGCAAAGAGGGAGTAGTTTTCCAAACCCCCACCACTAAAGGTATTAAGAATAGATGCTAATCCCGATGACGAGAGTTGCTGCAAGGCCGCAGCGTTAACTCCCGGAACGGTGATCGAAGCTCCCAACCGGTAAACAATCAACACGAACAGGGTAAAGAAGATCCGGTGTCGAATTTCTTTGACCCGGAACGCGTTTTTGACGGTTGTGAACATTTAGATCACCTCAGTCGTACCACCGGCAGCTTCAATTGCCTTAACGGCTGAAGCAGAGAACTTGTTAGCCTTAACGGTCAGCTTCTTTTCAAGCTTCCCAGTTGCCAAAACCTTAACGCCACTCTTAACGTTCTTGATCACGCCGTTTGCAACCAGAACTTCTGGCGTAACTTCAGCGCCGTCTTCGAATTGGTTAAGCGTCGTCAGGGAAACAAGGGCGAAGTCTTTGTGGTTCATGCTGGTGAAACCACGCTTTGGCTTTTGCCGGTAGAGAGGCATTTGGCCCCCTTCAAACCCAAGACGGGTCTTACCGTGCGCCTTTTGACCCTTCGTCCCACGACCAGAAGTGAAACCGTGACCGGAAGAAAGGCCACGACCCTTACGAAGCCGCTTGAAACGTGAGCCAGCAACAGGCTTTAATTCGTTTAATTGCATTAGTTGGCACCTCCTTATTTGATTTTGTTTTTTACTTAACTTCCTCGATGGAAACTAAGTGCGCAACCTTAAAGATTGCACCACGAGTAGCCGCGTTATCTGGGAGGATAACGGAGCTGTGAAGCTTGCCCAGCCCCAGAGCCTTAACGGTCCGGCGTTGAGTCGGCTGACGGTGGGCAACACTGCGGATTAAAGTAACTTTAACTTTAGCCATGTTTGGTGTCCTCCTATTCTGCCAGGTGGTCAACGGATGTGCCGCGCAGCTTGGAAACTTCTTCGGCACTCTTCAAGGCCTTGAGACCTTCAAAAGTAGCACGAACAACGTTGATCGGCGTGTTGGAACCTAACCGCTTTGAGGTAACGTCGTTAACCCCTGCAAGTTCCATCACGTTACGAACGGCCCCACCGGCGGTAACCCCGGAACCTTCAACGGCTGGCTTTAACATGATCTTCCCACCGCCGTAAGTACCGATAACTTCGTGCGGAATGGTCGTTCCAACGGTTGGAACCTTGATCAGATTCTTTTGAGCGGCTGCAGAAGCCTTGCGGATTGCTTCCGGAACTTCTTGGGCCTTCCCAGTACCGAAGCCGACGTGGCCATTGTGGTCACCGACAACCACGAGGGCTGCAAAGCGGAGACGACGACCACCCTTAACAACCTTGGTAATCCGGTTGATGGAAACAACTTGATCGTCAAGATCCAACTTAGCTGGATCAATGTATGATGATGATGCCATTACGGGTAATTCCTCCCTTTCCTTAGAATTGAAGCCCGTTTTCACGAGCGGCTTCTGCTAAAGCTTGTACCCGACCATGGTAAAGGTAACCCCCACGGTCAAACACAACAGTGGTAACGTTCTTTTCAACCCCACGCTTAGCGATCAGGGCACCAACACCGGCAGCTTGTTCGGTCTTAGTCTTACCACTTACTTCAGTATCTTGGGTTGAGGCACTTGCGAGCGTCACACCCTTTACGTCATCAATTAATTGAGCGTAAATGTTTTTGTTAGAACGGTAAACACTTAAACGTGGGCGCTCTGCAGTACCAGAGATCTTACCGCGAACGCGCATGTGACGGCGTTGACGGATCTTGTTCTTGTCTGGTTTAGAAATCACAACTGTCACCTCTTATTTTTAGATTAGTTTAACTTGCTGGTTGTAACCTATGATTACTTACCAGTCTTACCTTCCTTGCGGACGATGTGTTCGTTTTCGTAACGAATACCCTTACCCTTGTATGGTTCAGGTGAACGAACGGCACGAACTTCAGCAGCGAAGTCACCGACTTCTTGCTTGTCAATCCCACTGATTTCAATCGTGGTGTTGTCTGGAACAGCAACTTCCACTTCAGCAGGCTTCGTCATTTCAACTGGGTTAGAGTAACCAACAGTCAAGATCAACTTGTCACCCTTGAATTGGGCACGGTACCCAACCCCGACGAGCTTCAAGGTCTTCTTGAATCCATTAACGACCCCTTCAACCATGTTGTTAACGTTGGCGCGGGTAGTCCCGTGCAGGGCACGGACCTTGTTATCTTCGCCAGAACGTTCGAACTTAACCACGTTGCCTTCAACGGACATCGTGATCAGCGGAGAAATTTCACGAGAAAGGGTCCCCTTTGGTCCCTTAACAGTAACCACGTTACCTTCTTGAGAAACTTCAACGCCTGCTGGCAAATTAATTTCCTTGTAACCAATACGACTCATGCGTACACCTCCTTTGTTAGTTTATTTATTACCAAATGTAGGCAACGACTTCGCCGCCGACCTTCTTAGCACGGGCAACCTTATCAGTAACCACGCCGTTGGACGTAGAAATGATGGCAATCCCTAAGCCGTTTAAGACCTTCGGCACAGCGTCTGCCTTAACGTAGGAGCGAAGACCCGGCTTGGAAATCCGCTTTAAACCGGAAATAACGCGTTCGCCGTCTTGGCCGTACTTCAAGAATACGCGGATGATGCCTTGCTTGTTGTCTTCAACGTATTCAACATCGCGGATGAAACCTTCTTGCTTCAAGATTTCGGCGATGTCCTTCTTCATCTTGGATGCAGGTGCTTCAACTGAATCGTGGTGTGCCATGTTGGCATTGCGGATCCGAGTTAAGAAATCTGCGATTGGATCACTCATAGACATCGATGTTTTTCCTCCTTTTGTCGGTGATTTGTTTACCAACTAGCCTTCTTCATACCAGGAATCTGTCCCTTGTGGGCAAGGTCACGTAAGCAAATCCGGCAGAGGTGGAACTTACGGTAAACGGAGTGTGGGCGGCCACAACGTTCGCAACGCGTGTATTCTTGCGTTGAGAACTTGGCCGGACGTTCGCTCTTAGCGATCATTGATTTTTTAGCCAATTTTGTAACCTCCTAATTACTTAGCAAATGGCATCCCTAATTGGGCCAGTAATTCGTGAGCTTCTTCGTCGCTGTTAGCAGTCGTAACGATGACGATGTCCAAACCACGAACACGGTTAACGTTATCGTAATCGATTTCTGGGAAGATCAGTTGTTCCCGAACACCCAACGTGTAGTTACCACGACCATCAAAGGCCTTGTTGGAAACCCCACGGAAGTCACGAACCCGTGGCAAGGAAACGTTAACTAACTTGTCCAAGAAGTCGTACATCCGCGTGCCCCGCAGAGTAACCTTGGCACCGATAGCCATCCCTTCACGAAGACGGAAGCCGGCGATGGACTTCTTGGCCTTAGTGATCAGTGGCTTTTGACCGGAGATAAGCCCAAGTTCTTCAACGGCTTCGTCAAGGTTCTTGGAGTTTTGCGTTGCGTCCCCAACCCCCATGTTCAAGACGATCTTTTCGAGCTTGGGAGCAGCCATAACTGAAGAGTAATCAAACTTTTCAATCAAAGATGGGCGAACTTCGTTTTCGTACTTAGCTTTTAAACGGTTTTCCATAAGAAGATTGTTCCTCCTTTCGCTAATGATTAGTCGATTTGCTTGCCAGACTTCTTGGCAACCCGAACCTTCTTGCCGTCAACGACTTCAAAGCCAACCCGAGTTGGTTCGTTCGTTGATGGGTCAAGCAGCATCACGTTTGAAGCGTTAATCGGTGCTTCAGTGTCGATGATCCCGCCGTTAGGGTTCATGTTACTTGGCTTTTGGTGTTTCTTGATCTTGTTAACACCTTCAACGATCACCCGGTTTTCCTTGGCGAAGGTCTTCTTGATCGTACCTTCTTGACCCTTGTCCTTACCGGTGATGACGCGAACTTTGTCACCTGTCTTTAAAAACATGTGGTAGTGCACCTCCTTATTTTTGGGTAATCTTTACAGAACTTCTGGGGCCAGTGAGATGATCTTCATGTAGTCATCGTCACGTAACTCACGAGCGATTGGGCCAAAAATACGGGTACCCTTTGGGCTCTTGTCGTTGTTGATCAAAACGGCTGCGTTTTCATCAAACTTGATGTAGGAACCATCCTTACGGTGCAGACCATGCTTAGTCCGTACGACAACGGCCTTCACAACGTCACCCTTTTTGACAACGCCACCTGGTGTTGCTTGTTTTACAGTAGCAACAATAATGTCACCAATATTACCGGTCTTAACACGGGAACCACCCAAAATCTTGATGACCAGGATTTCGCGGGCACCGGAGTTATCTGCGACCTTCAACCGACTTTCTTGTTGAATCACGGTTAGTGTCCTCCTTCCGTCTATAAGTAAGAATTAGAATACGAATTTAAGGTTTGTTGATTATAAGATAACGGCCTTTTCTACGACCTTAACAAGCCGGAAACGCTTCTTAGCAGACAGCGGCCGCGTTTCCATGATTTGAACAGTATCACCAACGTGGGCTTCGTTGTTAGCGTCGTGAGCGTAGTACTTCTTGGAGTACTTAACCCGCTTGCCGTAGATCGGCGCGCTCTTGTAGGTGTCAATTACGACCGTGATCGTCTTGTCCATCTTGTCAGAAACAACGCGACCTTGGTACACCTTACGTGCATTACGTTCGTCACTCATGCGTAATCCTCCTTTTCGTATTCTAGTTGTTTAATTCTTGTTGGCGAAGAACCGTCTTAACCCGTGCGATGTTCTTGCGAACAGTCTTAAGGCTTGCAGTGTTTTCCAACTGGCCGGTTGCTAATTGGAAACGTAAGTTAAACAATTGTTCCTTCAATTCCTTCTCACGGTTCAGCAATTGCTCAGTGGTTAATCCATTCAGTTCTTGTACGTAATCTTTAGTCTTCATTAGATTGTCCACCTACTTCCTCACGCTTAACGATCTTAGTGCGAACTGGCAACTTGTTTCCGGCAAGACGAAGGGCTTCACGGGCAACTTCTTCAGGAACCCCAGCAACTTCGAACATCACCTTCATACGCTTAACAGGGGCTACCCAACCTTCAGGAGCACCCTTACCGTTACCCATCCGGGTACCAACACCCTTACTAGTGTAAGAAAGGTGTGGGAAGATCTTGATCCAAACCTTACCACCACGCTTCATGTAACGCGTCATGGCAATACGAGCGGCTTCGATCTGCCGGTTAGAAATCCAGTGAGAATCGAGAGCTTGCAGACCGAATTCACCAAAAGTAACGGTCTTACCACCCTTGGCTTCCCCACGCATCTTACCGCGTTGAACCTTACGGTGCTTTACTCGCTTTGGTACTAGCATGTTTTAGTTCCCTCCCTTAGCTTCGTTGTTCTTCTTAGCTGGGAGAACTTCACCACGGTAGATCCAGGTCTTGATCCCCAGAACCCCGTAGGTAGTGTGAGCTTCGTCCCAGGAGTAGTCGATATCTGCGCGAAGCGTGTGCAAAGGAACAGTCCCATCAGAGTAGGATTCGATCCGAGACATGTCGGCACCGTTCAAACGGCCGGCAACTTGAATCTTGATCCCCTTGGCACCGGCACGCATAGTACGTTGCATAGCACCACGCATCGCACGACGGAATGCAATCCGGTTTTCAAGTTGTTCAGCAACACTTTCACCAACCAGGTGTGCATCAAGGTCTGGTTTCTTAATTTCAACCACGTTGATGTGAACCCGCTTGTTGGTCAGGTTGTTAAGTTCCTTGCGAAGTGCTTCAACTTCTGAACCACCCTTACCAATAACCATCCCTGGCTTGGCAGTGTGAATTGATACGTTTACGCGGTTAGCAGCACGTTCAATTTCCACGGTTGATACAGAGGCGTCAGCAAGTCGCTTTTCGATGTATTTACGGATCCGAAGGTCTTCGTTCAGGTAAGCGGCGTAGTTCTTATCTGCGTACCACTTAGCAGTCCAGTCGCGAATGACCCCAACACGGAAACCATTAGGATTAATCTTTTGACCCACTATTCATTCCTCCTACTTTTCTGCAACAACCACTGTGATGTGACTGGTCCGCTTGTTAATTGGAGAAGCAGAACCCTTGGCGCGTGGACGGAACCGCTTTAAGGTTGGTCCTTCGTTAGCAAAGGCTTCGCTTACAACCAAGGATGCTTGGTCCAGGTCAAAGTTGTTTTCAGCGTTTGCAACAGCAGATTTCAAAACTTTTTCGACGTCTGAAGCAGCCCCGTTTGGAGTGAACTTCAGAATAGCAAATGCTTCGGCAACGGACTTGTTACGGATGGTGTCAAGCACCAGGCGTACCTTGCGAGATGATACACGGACCATCTTAGCAGTTGCCTTAGCTGAAGTAACGTTTTCAGCCATTAATCAATTCCCTCCTTTACTTACGACCAGTCTTCTTGTCATCGGCAGCGTGACCACGGAAAGTCCGCGTTGGTACGAATTCACCAAGCTTGTGACCTACCATGTCTTCTTGTACGTAAACTGGCACGTGCTTCCGACCATCATATACTGCGAACGTGTATCCGATAAAGCTCGGGAAGATCGTGGACCGACGTGACCAGGTCTTAATGACGGTCTTCTTGTCGCTATCTGCTTGAGCTTCAACCTTCTTTAATAAAGAAGCATCTGCAAAAGGTCCCTTCTTTAAACTACGACCCATTTTTGTACCTCCTCTCGGGTATTTGACGATTTATGAGTGATTAACGCGTGTGTGGACCACGCTTACGCCCACGAACAATAAACTTGTTGGAACGAGCCTTGTGTGAACGAGTCTTCTTACCAACAGTCTTCTTACCCCATGGAGACAGTGGTGATGGTAAACCAACTGGTGCCTTACCTTCCCCACCACCGTGTGGGTGGTCGTTAGGGTTCATTACAGAACCACGAACGTGTGGCCGTTGACCAGCGTAACGTGACCGACCGGCCTTCCCCTTGATCAAGAGGGCGTGTTCGTCGTTCCCCATAGCCCCGATCGTTGCCCGGCAAGCAGCCAGGATCATCCGAACTTCACCAGATGAGAGGCGAACCAATACGTACTTTTCTTCCTTACCCAACAGTTGAGCAGAAGTCCCAGCGGCCCGGGTTAATTGACCACCCTTGCCTGGCTTCAATTCAATGTTGTGAATAACAGTCCCAACTGGGATGTTCTTCAGTGGCAGCGTGTTACCAACCTTGATGTCGGCTTCTGGACCGGATTGAACCGTCATCCCAACCTTAAGCCCCTTTGGTGCCAAGATGTAGGACTTGATCCCGTCAGCGTAGACGATCAATGCGATGTTAGCAGTCCGGTTTGGATCGTATTCGATTGCCTTAACCGTTGCTGGAACATCATCCTTGATCCGCTTGAAGTC
>OGGM01000098.1_pt1 | contig 86564 bp, 74 predicted proteins | sample 1571251 | NCBI WGS metagenome assembly OGGM01 (sample SAMEA2582076, study PRJEB24529) | metagenome | biome: Human gut stool | place: China | collected 2011 | reverse complement strand
CGAAAATAGGTTCCGTTACAAGTTTTTCGATATTGTTCAATTTTCAAGGTCCTGTAGCGCCTCAGCCTTTCGGCTGACGACTTGATTATTTTATCACAGGAGTGATTTTTTGTCAAGCTCTTTTCTCGAAGTTTTTCGCGATTCAGATCTCTCCGGCGAACTTGGAGCGTTCTCGGTTTCTCGGTGCTGACCGGAACTTTCGGACGTCTATTGGTTCTTTTCGCTTTACTTCCAGCCGGGACTCAGAAGTCATTCTTTTGTCTCAGCGCTTGGCGTTCAAGTATAATACCATACGCCGGGCCACTTTGCAAGCCTTTTTTACAAGTTTTTTGTTCTTTTTTCGCTTTTGTATACATCCGCCAGTTTTTTGCTTGAAATCAGTCCCTGCTTTGACACCCGTTCAGCACACCTGCGGTGTGCTGCCCCTCCAAGTGGGAGGGGCTGTTACACTATATAATAAGGAGAGCATCCGCCGCCCTTATTGGACAAACGGATGCTCTCTTATATATGATAGTTACTTCTGGGCATACACCTGCTTGAGGTGTTCCGTGAGCTTCATATTCTCGCTATAGTCCACCGGTACCACGATGACACTGGGGACATCCTGTTTGAAAGCCTCTTCCAGCGTGGGGATAAGTTCCTCTGCCTTCTCAACACGATAGCCCTTGCAGTGCATAGCCTCTGCCAGCAGCTTGAAATCGGGATTCGAAAAGTCCACATAGCAGTGCTCGCCGCCGAACTGCTCCTGCTCCTTCCACTTGATGAGGCCGTAGCTGGAGTCCTCCCAGATGAGGGTCACAAAAGGCACATGCTCCCGCACCGCTGTTTCCAGCTCCTGACTGTTCATCATGAAGCCTCCGTCGCCGCAGACCGCCAGCACCTTTTTCTCCGGATAGAGAAGCTTTGCCGCGAACGCGCCCGGGATGGAGAAGCCCATGCTGGCGAAGCCGTTGGAGATGAGACAGGTGTTGGGCTCATAACAGTCGTAGTGGCGGGCGATCCACATCTTATGGGCGCCCACATCGCTGACCACGAGGTCGTCGCGGCCCATGACCTTCCGCACATCGGCGAGGATGCGCGCCGGCTTCATGGGGCAGCTGTCGTCCGCCGCCATTGCCTCATGCTCTGCCACCATCGTCTGGCGAAGAGCCAGTGCAAATTCCGGCTCACCGGTGCGGTGGGCGCAGCGCAGGATCTCATACAGGCTTTCTGAAATGTCGCCCACCACTTCCACAGCGGGCTGATACCGCTTGTTGACATCGGCGGGGGCGCTGTCGATGTGGACGATGGTCATATTCTCCCGTGCGCCCCACTTGGCCGGTGCGCACTCCACGATGTCGTAACCGATCGCGATGACCACATCCGCCCGGTCGAAGAGCTGGTTGACATAATCTTTCTGCGGGATGCCGATGGTCCAGAGGCTGTATTTGTCATCCATCGGGATGATGCCCTTGGCCATCATGGTGTTGACCACCGGGATGTGCAGGCGGTCAGCCAGCTCGGTGACAGCGGCGGCGGCATGGCCGCGCACCGCACCCGCGCCTGCAAGGATGACCGGATCTTTCGCCTCACTGATGATTTTTCCTGCCGCTGCAATGTGGGCCGGGTCGGCATAGACCTCATGCATCTGCTGGCGCTTGAGCGGCACGGCGTCGGCGGGCATTTTTGCGATATTCTGGGGCAGGTCGATATGGGTCGCGCCCGGCTTGCCCTTTTCAGCATGCTTGAAGGCCAGCCGCACGATCTCGCCCACCGTGTCGGGGCGGATGATCTGCTTCGAACGCTTGGTGATAGGCTCAAACATCGCGGTCAGGTCAAGGTACTGGTGGCTGGTGAGCTGCATCCGGTCAGTGCCGACCTGTCCGGTGATGGCCACCAGCGGCGCACCGTCCAGATAGGCATCCGCCACACCGGTGACAAGGTTGGTAGCACCGGGGCCAAGGGTGGACAGGCAGACGCCGGCCCGGCCGGTCAGACGGCCATAGACATCCGCCATAAAGGCCGCACCCTGCTCGTGGCGCACCGGGATGAAGCGTATCTTGCTGTCCCGGATCGCAAACATCAGATCCAGCGTCTCTTCGCCCGGAATGCCAAACATCACATCGACGCCCTCAGCCTCCAGACAGTCCACCAGCACCTGCGCAGTCGTTTTCATTTCCTTCATTTTCTTTCCCTCCCAAAACGAAAAAGGCAGCGCAGCCCCATGCGGGCCACGCTGCCTTTGCTGCGCTTATTGTAAACGATTTTCGGTCATCCCACAAGTGCAAATTTCCACAAAAAGCGGCTTGCCTTCGGTTTTTGCTCCGGCAGGCTTGACAAGCAACGGAGCAGGCCGTATGATGAAAGTATCTTTTTGCAGTGAGGTAGTTATCATGTCCAGCATCACCATCCGCGGCTGCTGCATCGGCGCAGGCCGTCCGAAAGTCATCCTGCCCATCGTCGCCCGCACAGAGGACGATATTCTCCGTGAGGCCAGGCGGCTGTCCGCGCTGAAGACCGACTGCATCGAGTGGCGGGCCGACTGGTTTTCTGATGCTCTGGATGCTGCCGCACGGAGGCGGGTGCTGTCCGGTCTGCGAGCAGCGCTGGGCGAAAAACTCCTGCTCGTGACCTTTCGCACCAAAGCAGAGGGCGGAGAAGCCTCCCTGACGCCGCAGCAATACGCTGATTTCTGCGGCACGGTCTGTGTCAGCGGCTGTGCCGATCTGCTTGACATCGAGTTCTTCCCGAATCGAGAAGGACTTCCGGCCCTCATCGGGCAGGCGCACAAGGCCGGTGTCGCAGTGGTTTGTTCCAGCCATGATTTCCACAAAACGCCGTCCCGGACGGAGATGGTCACACGCCTGACCGCCATGCAGCAGGCCGGAGCCGACCTGCCCAAACTGGCTGTGATGCCGAACTCGCCGTCTGACGTCCTCGAATTGCTGGCCGCCACAGCAGAGATGGCAGAGCAGCATCCCGAAACGCCCGTCATCACCATGAGCATGGGTGCGCTGGGTGCAGTGAGCCGCCTGTGCGGTGAGACGTTCGGCTCTGCCATGACCTTCGCCAACCCCGGGCAGGCCAGCGCGCCCGGACAGGTGGCGCTGGATGTAGTGAATGAAGTGCTGGACAGCCTGAGACTCGAGTAAAAAGCTCATATCCCCCAGTAATTGCAGCAGCCCCGCTTTTCAGGCGGGGCTGCTGTTCATTTTTTGAAAATTGTCTGATACGTCAAATTTCAACGGCCATCATTGGCTATCTTTCCAGATTTTTGCGAGTTTCCTCGAAAATATTGACATTTTGTCGTCAAAATCATATCATGGTGTCATAAGAGATGAAAAGTGTTGCTGCGAGTTGGATTCCATCGTTTCTACTCCATTTCAGTGAAATCGTGCCATACCGACAGGAGGTCCCACCATGATGCAGTGTGTCAGACGATGCAGTTTTATTTGTGGAGCTGTTCTCAGCATCCTGCTCCTGCTCTGCAGCTGTCAGGCTGGGGCCGGGCAACTCATCCTGCCGGACAATGTTCCCTCAGAAAACACCTCCCAGGGAAAGAAGGAGCTGCTCGCCGCCCTGAATCAGGAGTATTTCGACCGCTTCAAGCGCTCCAACTATTTTATACAGGGCAGTGACTCTGCCGCTGAGGCTGTATTTCTGTATCTTGCGCATAACTCCGGCGACGACATCGGCAAAGCGGTCGAGTTCTTAACCGAAAATCCCAAAGATGGCCGTGCGAACTGCGCCGACGATGTTCTGCGCATAATTTTTCCCTCGCCCAGCAAAACTTATTGGGTCAGTTATTCCTTCCTCTCTGCCAACATGCTGGAGAACGGTGTCCTGAAAGAAAATGCAGGATTTGGCCCCGTTGCCGAAAATCTCATCGACCATCGGACGCTTCTGGAGTTCTACTCTCTTTCTGGCAACGAAAACGTCGGCTTTGCCGTCGGCGTCATCGGCGGTCAGGCGCTCGTCGTGACAGTGTCCGTTTCCTGACAACATTTTTCAAGACAAAAAATGACCGCTGCGGTCTCCTGCTCCGCGGCGGTCATTTTCTCTGTCCACCCTATTGGGTGAACCATTTTATACTCTTATAATAAAGGATCCTGCCAACGCCTGTCAACCGAAAAAAGCTTGCTTTTTGTCGATCTGCGCGGTTTCACATTGTAAACTGCACTGCGCAGAATGCGGCATAGATGCAGAGCAGCGCCACGCCCTGCACACGGGAGAGCTTTCCACGCACCAGCGCCGGGATGGTCAGCAGCACCATCACCAGCAGCATCACGGGCAGCTCGAGCACCAGACTCGAGTTGATCCCGAACAGGGTCGCACTCTGAGGGATCTCAAAGGGTGCCAGTGTCACCGACATGCCGCTGACCAGCACGAGGTTGAAGACATTCGCACCCACGACATTGCCCAGCGAGAGGTCGCTGTGGCCCTTCATCAGCGAGGTAATGGCCGTGACCAGTTCGGGCAGCGAGGTCCCCAGCGCCACGAAGGTCAGCGCGATGACCGATTCCGGCACGCCCATCGCCTGCGCGATGAGGGTGCCGTTGTCCACCAGCAGGTTCGCGCCCAGCGCGATGAGGGCTGCGCCCACTACCAGCAGCAGGACGATCTTTCCGATGCCCATCGGCTCTTCCTCATGCTCCGGTTCTGACGGGGCATTTTTCATCTGCCAGACATTCGCCGCCATGTAGGCCACGAACATCCCCAGCATCAGCAGGCCCATCGGACGGGTAAAGCGGCCCATGCCGTAAGCTGCCACGCAGTAGATGGCCGCAGCCGCAAAGAAGAAAGCCACCGGAACACGCAGGGGCTTCGGGTCCACCTTGCCGGGCCGCACGGCCACCGTAATGGCCGCGATGAGGGCCGTGTTGCAGATGACAGAGCCGATGGCGTTGCCGTAGGCGATCTCGCCGTGGCCGGACACTGCCGAGATGGTGGACACCATCACCTCGGGCAGGGTAGTGCCGACGGACACCACCGTTGCGCCGATGAGCAGCTCCGGCAGATGGAATTGGCGGGCCAGCGCCGATGCGCCGTCCACGAACCAGTCACCGCCCTTGATAAGGCAGAGCAATCCCAAAAGAAACAGGATGCCGGGGATTATCATATCGTTCCTCCCAATATCTCTCCGGGCGCAAATCGCGCCGCGTCACATAACAAAAGCCGTATTGTATATGATACCAAATTTCCGTGTGGAATACAACGCCCGTTAGAAATATTTTACTCCTATCCTGTATAAGGTGGCCAGAAACATAAAAAGCTCCCCCGAAGGGGAGCTTAAAAGCTTATTTACACCACTTTGCAAACTCTTCATCGGTACACTTGACGTAGTGGCTGCCGCTGACGAGGTGGCTGGTGCCTTTGCTGTAGTCGATGCCGGAAGTGGCATAGTCGTAAGTTTCGGCCACGCGGCGCTTTTCTACCACCGGGTTCGGCAGCGGGATAGCCGACAGCAGGCTCCGGGTGTAGGGATGAATGGGATCTGCAAAAATTTCTTCCGTCGTACCCGTTTCCAGCAGGTGGCCCAGATGGAGCACACCGATACGGTCGGAGATGTACTTGACCATGGACAGGTCGTGTGCGATGAACAGGTAGGCCGTGCCGGTCTCCTGCTGGATGTCCTTCATCAGGTTGACGACCTGTGCCTGGATCGACACGTCCAGTGCCGAGATGCACTCGTCGGCGATGATGAGCTTCGGGTTCATGATGAGAGCGCGGGCGATGCCGACGCGCTGGCGCTGGCCGCCGGAGAACTGGTGGGGATAACGCTCAGCGTGCTCGGGCGCAAGGCCGACCTTCTCCAGAATTTTCTCCACCTTTTCGCGGCGCTCGTCCTGAGTCTTGTACATATGGTGGATGTCCAGGCCCTCGCCGATGATGTCCTCCACCTTCTTGCGGGGGTTCAGGGACGCCATCGGGTCCTGGAATATCATCTGCATCTGGGTGCGCAGGGTGTTGTTCTGGGCGTGAGTCAGACGTCCGCTGATGTCCTGCCCGTCGAAGGTGATCTTGCCTGCGGTGGGGTCATACAGCCGGATGATGCTGCGGCCAATGGTGGATTTGCCCGAGCCGGACTCGCCCACCAGACCGTACGTCTCGCCGGGATAGATCTCAAAGCTGACATCGTCCACGGCCTTGACGGTGAAGTTCTTGTTCACCTTGAAATACTGCTTCAGTCCCTCGACCTTCAGAAGAGGGGTAGCGCTCTGTGCCGCCATTTACTCCGCCTCCTCGATCTTTTTTGCTTCTGCGCTCATACGGGCCACACGGTCTTTCAGCTCAGGCGGCATCTCCACCTTGGGAGCGCGGGGGTCCAGCAGCCAGGTGGCTGCGAAGTGGGTGTCGCTGATCTTGAACATGGGCGGGTCGATCTCGTCGTCGATCTCCAGCGCGTACTTGTTGCGGGGCGCGAAGGCGTCGCCGGCCTTCTCATGCAGCAGGTTCGGCGGCGAACCGGGGATGGTGTACAAACGCTCGTCGGCGGTATCGAGGTCGGGCATGGCCGACAGCAGACCCCAGGTGTAGGGGTGGCGCGGGTCGTAGAAGATCTCGTCGATGGTACCGGTCTCCACGATTTTGCCCGCGTACATGACATCGACATAGTCCGCCACCTTTGCCACGACGCCGAGGTCATGGGTGATGTAGATGACCGAAATGCCGCGCTCCTTCTGGATGCTGCGGATGAGCTCAAGGATCTTCGCCTGAATGGTCACATCCAGTGCGGTGGTGGGCTCATCGCAGATGAGCAGGTCCGGGTCGCAGGACAGCGCGATGGCGATGACCACGCGCTGACGCATACCGCCGGACAGCTGGTGCGGGTAGCTCTTCATCCGCTTTTCGGCGTCGGTGATACCGACTTCTTCCAGCAGCTTGAGGGCCTTCTGATATGCCTCAGCCTTGGGCATCTTGAAGTGCCAGAGCATCCCTTCCATGATCTGCTTGCCGATGGTCATGGTGGGGTCAAGGCTGGTCATGGGGTCCTGAAAGACCATGGCGATGCGCTTGCCGTTGATGTGGCGGCGGATCCACTTTTTATCTTTTTGCAGCAGATCGACGGTTTCAGGGCTGCCGTCGGCGTGATGGTAGCTGAACTGGATGCTGCCGCTGTTCACCTTGGCGTTCTGGGCCAGAATGCCCATGGCCGCCTTCATGGTGACGGACTTACCGGAACCAGACTCACCCACCAGCGCCACCGTCTCGCCCTTGTACAGGTCGATGTTCACGCCGCGGATGGCGTGGACGGGGCCGGCCGTCGTCTTAAAGGTAATATCAAGGTCTCGCACCGACAAGACCTGTTCTCTTTTCGTATCAGGCATGTTGTGCGCCTCCTTACATACTCTTCATCTTGGGGTCAAGTGCCTCGCGCAGGCCGTCGGCCAGCAGGTTGAAGCTGAGCATCAGCAGGCTCATGACCACGATGGGCGGGATGATCTGATAGGGATGGGTGGTGAAGCTGTTGTACAGCTCACTGATCAGGGAGCCCAGCGAACACTGCGGCACCGGGATGCCCAGACCCACGAAGGAAAGGAACGCCTCGGTAAAGATCGCGGTGGGGATGCTGAACATGACCTGAGTGATGATGGGTCCGATGATGTTGGGCAGCACTTCCTTAAAGATAATGAAGAAGCTGCCGGCACCCAGAGTGCGGGAAGCCAGAACGAATTCCTGGTCCTTCAGCTTGAGCATCTCAGCGCGGGCGATGCGGCTCATGCCCACCCACTCGGTCAGCATCAGGGCGAAGATGATGGTGATCATGCCGGGCTGCAGCACCAGAAGCAGCAGCGTGACGATGACCAGACGGGGGATGCCGTTGGCAACTTCAAGAAAGCGCTGCATCAGCATATCCACCTTGCCGCCGAAGTAACCCGAGATGAGGCCGTAGCTCATGCCGATGACCATATCAATGACGGCAGCCGCCACGGCGATGATCAGGGAGACGCGGGCGCCTTCCCAGGTACGGGTCCAGATGTCGCGGCCATAGAGGTCGCTGCCGAACCAGTAGTAGACGTCATCCTTGCCTTTTTCGACATAGTTGTTGACGATCTTGGTACCGGTGGTCGTGCTCATCTTTTCGCTGCCGTCCAGAATGCCGAACTGCTCGATGCCGGGGACGCGGGGCGCGAAGTTCTTCTGGCTCAGATCCTGGCCGGAATAAGTATACGCATTCATTCCCGGGCCAAAGACGGCCAGCAGCAGGATGATCATGATCATCACGAGGCCCAGCACGGCGCTCTTCTTGCGGAAGAAGCGGATGCGGACGTCCTTCCAGAAGCTCTGGGCCGCGAAGTTGGTATCCACCGCGATCTCAGCCGCGTTGTCCTTCCGGGCAAACTCTGCCTCGGTGAACTTGTGCTCAGGGTACAGCTCCTGCACGGCCTGCGTGATGGCTGCGGCGGTGCTTTCGCCGCCCAGTCGGATCGCTTTTTCTGCCATATCAGTCGTCCCCCTTTGCCAGACGGATGCGCGGGTCGATGATGCCGTACAGCAGGTCAACGACCAGCATGATGCCAATGTACATGGCGCTGTAGATGAAGCTCAGGCCGATGACCACGTTGTAGTCGTTGGACTGGATGGCCGTCACCAGCAGGCTGCCCACACCGGGGATGGCGAAAATTTTCTCGACCACCAGCGAGCCGGTCATCAAATCAACGATGAGGGGAGCCAAAACCGTAATAATCGGAATGAGCGCATTGCGCAGGGCGTGGCGGAAGATCAGCGCCGGGCCGGAGATACCCTTGCTCTCGGCCAGCAGCATATAGTCGGAGTCGAGGACTTCTATCATCTCGCTTCGGGTGAAGCGGGCGATGGATGCCATGGTGAACATGGACAGCGACACGCTGGGCAGGACACTCGAACCAAAGACATCCTTTGCGGAGAACAGCATCGGGAACCAGCGGAGCCTGAAGCCGAAGGTGTAGCTCAGGGCCAGTGCGAAAACGTAGGACGGCACCGACACGCCGATGACCGAGATGATGGTGGCGATGGTGTCGAAGATGGTGTCCCGCTTGAGGGCAGCAATGATGCCCAGCACAAGGCCCACCAGAGCGCCCAGCGTGACGGCCATGCCGCCGATCTGGATGGAGATGGGCAGGCGGGACTGGATGAGCTGGGAGATGGGCGTGTTCTTGGAGATGTTGTAGCTCACACCCAGATCGCCCCGGAGCATATTGCCCACGTAGCGGAAGAACTGGATGTAGATTGGCTGGTCAAGACCGTATTTTGCATAGAGCGCGGCTCTCATATCGGCTGTCAGCTTTTCGTCGTTGAAGGGCGAGCCGGGCATCAGCTGCATCAGGATGAACAGCACCAGCAGGATGGCCAGCAGCGTAAACAGCGAGGTGAGGATACGCTTGAGCGTATATTTTTTCACGTCAGGTGAACCCCCTTTGGTTTTCCCGTCCGCGGTCAGTCGTGCGCGGGCCGCGGACAGGTACAATGCCAAAAAGGCGCACAGTGGCTTTTGCGGGCCACTGTGCGGCCTTTGTTCAGCGTTTTTTCTTTAAGCGTTCTTTGCGGCCCGCTTGTACACACGGTTCAGAGCCACCGGGTGGAACTCCACGCCGGTAACGGCGCTGGAGATCATCTCGGCATTGCACTGGCCGTACAGCGGGAAGATGACTGCCTGCTCCAGAACGATGGCTTCTGCATCGTACAGAGCTGCCCAGCGGCCCTCGGGGTCGGTGCAGAGGTCGCCGGTGGTGCATTCCTCGATGATGGAGTCATACTCGGCGTCGCTCCACAGACCGTAGTTGTTGGAGTTGCCGGTGACCCACATGCCCAGGTAGGTCATGGGGTCGGCGTAGTCGGGACCCCAGCGGGTCAGGCCCAGCTGGAAGTTGCCGTCCTGCATATCCTGCACGCGCTGCTTCTTGGGCTCGACGGTCAGGTTCACGGTCAGGCCGGGGAGAGTGGTCTCGAGCTGCTCCTTGACGACCTGTGCCACCTTCTGAGGTGCATCGTCGGCATCAACGATCATGTCGAAGGAGAAGCTGTCCTTGCCCAGCTCGCTCTTGGCGGTCTCGTAATACTCGGCTGCCTTGGCTGCATCGAATGCGCAGGAATCGGCGAACTTGGTCTGGTCGGCGCTGAAATCGCTGCCGTCCGGGCCGGTGGCGAACTGCGGGGGAACGGCGGTGTAGCAGGGAGCAGAGCCATCCTTCAGGACGTCGCCGGTGATGGCGTCGCGGTCCAGAGCAAAGGTCATCGCCTTGCGCAGGTTCTCGTTTGCCAGTTCAGGCACCGCATCGATGTTGGGGCTGATGTACCACAGGTAGCCTGCGCCCACGCTGGTAAACTGGGGGTCGTCCTTGACCTGATCCACCTGCTCGCCGTTCAGCAGGGTCAGATCCAGTGCGCCGGTCTGGAAGCTCATCAGAGCCTGCTGGCTGTCCTTGATGACCTGATAGGCCAGACCATCCAGAGCGATGTTTGCAGCGTCGTAGTAGTCAGGGTTCTTGGTCAGCTCGAATGCGGTAGCAGCGGGCTGGTAGTCGGTCAGGATGAATGCACCGTTGGACAGGACGGTGTCGGGGCTGGTGCCGAAGGTATCCTTGCAGGTGTTGAAGAATGCCTCGTTGACAGGGTAGAAGGTGGGGAAGTACATCAGGCTCAGGAAGTAGCTGACAGGGACGTTCAGCTGAACTTCGAGGGTCTTGTCATCCACTGCGGTCACGCCCAGATCCGTGACGGGCTTCTCACCGGCAATGATCTCCGCGGCGTTGACCACCTGGCCGATGTCAGACAGCATATAGGAATACTCAGAAGCATTGGCGGGGTCAACAGCACGCTGCCAGCCGAACACGAAGTCGGCTGCGGTGACGGCGTCGCCGTTGGACCACTTTGCATCGCGCAGGTGGAAGGTATAAGTCTTGCCGTCCTCGCTGATGTCGTAGGTCTCGGCGATGGCCGGGACAGCTGCGCCGTCGGCATCCATCTGCATCAGACCGTCGGTGTAGTCGGCGATGACCTCAAAGGAGGTGCCGTCGGTGGCGATCTGCGGGTCCAGAGACTGGACCTCAGTCTCCAGCATGATGTTCAGGGTGCCGCCTGCGGCAGTGCCAGCTGCGCTGGAAGCACCGGTGGAGGCAGCGGTAGAAGCTGCCGTGGAGCCGGAGCCGCCGCAGGCCGTCAGGGCCAGGACTGCTGCGGATACGCCTGCTGCTGCCAGAAAGCTGCGGCGCGAAATACGACGATCGAATCTCATAATATCTTTTCCCCTCTCTAACACCGCTTTAACGTATTAAAGCGACTGTTTCTGAAAAATGCACAAGGTGTTCCGCTCCCCCTCTGGAGCTTTCTGCACACCCTTGTGCCTTGGCGGCATTATACATCGTCCACCGCCGAAAGAAAAGGCTTTTTGCCAAATTAATCCCCTCGACCCAACGATTTCTGTAGTTTGACCAACTGCACGTCAAAATTTTGATTTGAATTTTGTATAGTTTTGCCCTCGATGTGTATTCATTTGGAGTACAGTTCAGGTGATATAAGTATTACTTGTGCTTTTGCCGCGTACAGTTTCGCATCACATCTTTCTTTTATAAAGAAAACAGCCCATTATGCTTTTTCTGCACAGCGGGCTGTCCGGACTTTATTTTACTTCATCTGCCTGAGGTTTTGTCTCAAAAGCACTTTGAAACGTGCTCAGACTGCCTCGGCAGCAGGTGCTCCGGCCTCGCCATTGTACACAGCCTTGTCCAGCTGGCCTTCGGTGGCAGCCACAAGGGTGGTAGCGGCGGCAGCGCCGACGACGTTGGTGGCAGTACGAGCCATATCAGCAATGCTGGAAATGGGCGAAAGCAGGATGATGGCTTCTACCGGCAGACCGGCAGCAGCAAACAGAGCGGTAGCAGTGATGGTAGCCGTGCCAGGCACGCCGACGGTACCGATGGAGACGACGACAGCCAGCACAACGAGGAAGGCGTACTGCACCGGGGTGTAGTCAATGCCCAGCAGGTGGATGGTAAAGACAGCCAGCAGGGTGGGCCAGACACCGGCGCAGCCCGGCATACCGAGGTTTGCGCCCAGACTTGCACCAAAGGCGGCGATGTCCTCGTTGACGCCCAGCTTCTTGGTCAGCTGGTTGACCGTGACGGGGATGGTGCCAACACTGCTCTGAGAAGTGAAGGCGACCGTGCCGGCGGGCCAGACGCCCTTGAAGAACCGGACAGGAGCCAGCTTGCCGACGATCTTGATGAGCGCGCCCTCGACCACGAAGGCCTGAATGGCGCAGAGGACATAGGCCAGCACCAGAACGCTCAGCAGGGGGACGAGATCGGCCGGAGAAGAGCGGCTGACGGCACGGGCGATGAGGGACAGGACGGCATACGGAGTGAAGGAGATGACATAGCTGACCACGCGGCCCATCACAACGTCACCGGCGTCGATAAACTTCTTGAAGGGGGCGACCTCCTCGGGCTTCTTGGCGGCGATCTTGTTGTAGCTGATGGCGACCAGAATGCAGAAGACCACGATAGGCACCACCTCGCCGTTTGCCCAGTGGGAAGCGAGGTTCTGGGGGAAGAGGCTGATAACCGTGTCCACAAAGGTGGGGACTTCCTTGGCGGTGTAGTCGGTGGCCAGCTCATACTGTACACCGTGGCCGACGTTGGTCACGACACCGGCGATCAGGGTGATGAGGCTGGCGAAGAAGGTGTTCAGGACGAGAAAGAAAACAGTCTTGAGGCCGATGTTCTTCAGGCGGACGGAATTGCCCAGATTGGTGATGCTGGAAATGATGCTGAAGATCAGCAGCGGGATGACCACAGCCGAAACGACGTGGGCGTAGATGGTACCCACAGCGGCGACATAGGTGTGGTGGCCCTTGAACACGAGGCCCACGATGAGGCCGAGGCCCACAGCCAGAATAGTGCGCACGCCGAAGTCAACATGCTTTTTCTTGTGCAGGTAGTACAGCAGGGCAAAAAATACGGCAGTCAGGGCCAGTGCGGCCAGATCCAGAATTTCTACAGACATAAAACGGATCCTCCTTTATTTTTGAGTGTGATGTCGTTTTTGTCTGTCAACACATTCGCTCTCTCATGATGTTCCTCCCATTTAGTACAAACCTACTTTGTATGTATGTTTATTAGGTTGCTGTGGAGTATACTACATACAAACCCTGTTGTCAAGTGAATTATGAAAAATTTTTGAATTTCACGTCGGAACAATATTCTCATTCGCTTACTCTTTCTTGTATGCGGCTTGACTTTTCATCTCAAACTGCATATAATAGAGTTGCAAACGAAAACAATGGTGTTCATTCGTATCACCAGGAGCAACAGGAAAACCCCTACGGTACCGTTCATACCGAAGGGGTTTTCTGCTCGCTGGGGGTTAGTGCTTGCCGGCCTTGAACTGTTCATCAAGCCACTTGCAAATGCAATGAGCTACCACATTTGCTGCGACGGACAGCGCAAACGAAAGCATTGTATTCATTTATATCACCTCCTCCCCCATTTTATGGAGTCGGATGGCCGACATCTACAGAATACCACAAGTTTCGCCATTTCGCAATGGATCCAATATGCCAAAAGAGCCGCCGTGCATACGCACAGCGGCTCTTGCTGTCTTCCGATATTTTATTTTGCGTACTCGACGGCACGGCTCTCGCGGATGACGTTGACCTTGATCTGGCCGGGGTAATCCAGCGTGTCCTCGATCTTCTTTGCGATGGAGCGGGCCAGCAGGATGACCTGATCGTCGCCGATGACGTCGGGCTTGACCATGATGCGCACTTCGCGGCCAGCCTGCACAGCGAATGCCTGCTCGACGCCCTCAAAGCTGGAAGAGATCTCCTCCAGATTCTCCAGACGCTTCACATAGCTCTCGACATTCTCGCGGCGGGCGCCCGGACGGGCAGCGCTGATGGCGTCGCAGGCCTGAATGATAAAGGCCAGCGGAGTCTTGGGCTCCACATCGCCGTGATGGGCCTCGATGGCGTGGATGACCTGGGTATTTTCCTTGTACTTGCGGCAGATGTCCACACCGATCTGGACATGGCTGCCCTCGATCTCATGGTCAAGAGCCTTACCGATGTCATGCAGCAGACCGGCGCGGCGTGCCAGCGTGACGTTCACACCCATCTCGCCTGCCAGCAGGCCAGCCAGCCAGGCCACTTCCATGCTGTGGGTCAGAGCGTTCTGGCCAAAGCTGGTGCGGTACTTCAGGCGGCCGATGAGCTTGATGAGGTCGGGGTGCAGGCCGTGGATGCCCAGCTCCATAACGGCGCGCTCGCCCTCCCGCTTCATCTGCAGCTCGAGGTCGTGGCGGCACTTCTCCACCGTCTCCTCGATGCGGGCGGGGTGGATGCGGCCATCGCCGATGAGGCGCTCCAGCGTCATGCGGGCCACCTCGCGGCGGGTCTGGTCGAAGGAGGACAGGGTAATGGCCTCCGGGGTATCATCGATGATGAGGTCAACGCCGGTGGCCGTCTCAAGGGCGCGGATATTGCGGCCCTCGCGGCCGATGATGCGGCCCTTCATCTCGTCGCTGGGCAGCGGGACGACGCTGACGGTGGTCTCGCTGCAGTGGTCAGCAGCACAGCGGCTGATGGCCTGGCCGATGAGGTTGCGGGCGATGCCGTCGCAGTTCTCCTTCAGATCGGTCTCGTAGGCGGCCACGCGGATGGCCTTCTCGTGGGTCAGCTCCTCGTCCATCTTGTGCAGCAGCACTTCGCGGGCGTCCTCCTGGCTCAGGCCGGCCAGCGTTTCCAGACGCTCCATCTCCTTGGCGCGCAGGGCATCGACCTCGGCCAGATGGGCCTCGGCCTCCTCGTGCTTCTTTTTCAGCTCTTCCTCGCGCTTTTCCAGAGCCTCGGTCTTGCGGTCGAGGGCAGTTTCCTTCTGGTCGATGCGGTTCTCCTGGCGGCTGATCTCCGCACGGCGCTGCTTGATCTCTTTATCGGCCTCTGCCTTCTGGGCATCGACCTCGGCTTTCAGGCGGAAAGCCTCATCCTTTGCCTCCAGAATGGCTTCCTTGCGCTTCTGGTCGGCGGTCTTGATCGCTTCGTTCACCAGCCGGGTCGCCTCGGCCTCGGCGCTGCCGATCTGGGCCTCCGCGGTCTTTTTACGGTTGTTGTAACCAATAAAATAGCCCGCAGCTGCGGCAGCGACAGCAACGATCAATGCCACGATCCCTCCGATCACGGTCATTGTTCTTCACTCTCCTTAACAGTCAAATTTTGCTTTAACAGGCAGGAGACGCTGTGCGGCCGAACGCGGGCCAGACATCAATCAAATTTTCAACGCAAAAGAAGCCAACAAGAACAGACGCAGAGAAAAATCTTCCTGTGCGGTAGGTCTGGTGCAGCTTTTCGATTTACAAGATGTGCTTATAAAAACGGGCAGATGAAGCCCCATTGAAATATCTGGTCGCGGAATGTTCCGCCTGCAGCGTCTTAGATTCCATACTACTTCTTATATTACGAAACATTTTGCACAATGTCAAGGAGAAGTAAGGCCGAAAGCGGAAATTATTTTTTTATTTATTCGAGATACATCCGGCGCAGGCGCATCAGGCGGGCCGGAGTGAGGCCGTATTCGGCTTCCAGATAGGCGTCGGCACTGCCATAGCGCTCCCGGATGATGCCCAGCACGAAGGGGGCAGACTCCGGGTGGACGCCGAACACGCCGAGGTAGAAATCCTTCCGGGCGGGGTCAGCGGCGATCTCCTCAGCGTGCTCGGCCCAGACGGCTTCCAGCTCCGGCCTGCGCCAGATGTTCGTCTTCTCAAAGTCTTCGGCGATGGTCTTGTCCGACGCGCCCAGCGCCAGCAGGATGAGGATGGCGGCCACGCCGGTGCGGTCCTTGCCCGCCGAGCAGTGGAAGAGCACCGGCGTCTCACCGGCTTCCAGCGCACGGAACAGCTCCTTGTACGCCTTGTTGCCGAAGAGCATCCGCTCGTACATGGCGTCCGCCATCCGACGGCCCTCGTCGGGCATTCCCTTCAGCAGGTTCTCCCGGTCTTCGGGCGAAAAGTCCACCTCTTTGCCGTTCTCGAGGCAGAGACCGCAGATGCGCACCAGCCGCGCGCCGTCCGGCACGTAGTCGGGCGTCTCGGCAGCTTCGGCCTCGCTGCGCAGATCGAGGATGAGGCGCAGGCCCAGAGAATCCAGCAGCTTCCGGTCAGCCTCGCTGGTGAGTTTCCACGTCGGGATGCCCCGGTAGATCTGGCCCCACTTGATGTGCTTGCCCTCATCGGCCTCGTAGCCGCCCAGCTCGCGGAAGTTGTGTCCGCCCTCAAAGGGCAGCTGCGTGCCGGGGGCAGGATGTACCACGGCGGGCTTTGCCGCCGCACTGGACAGGACGGGCAGGTTATAGAAGGGCTTCGCCGACCGTCCGCGCCGGGGCGGCAGGCTGGCCGCACCGCCCAGCACCTCCATCAGGTAGCTGCGCAGCAGGTCGATATAAGCCGAAGCATGGTCGCGCCGCTGCAAAAGCGAGACGCAGAGGGGCGGCAGGTCTTCCAGCAGGACATCCCGCACCCGGTCCAGCTCCCGCCGCGCGCCCGGCTCGTACCGGGTCAGGCAGGTGCAGAGCTGCTCCTGCACGAGGTAGTACGCCTGATAAAAGCTGGGGCCTATCTCAGCGTTGGGCGCAAAGCCCGCCCGGGCGCAGGCCTCCCACAGCGGGGCGAACAGGTCCTGCCGCAGGCTGGGCAGAAGGACCCGCTGGTTCCGCAGCTCGGCCAGCGGCACGCTCTCCTTCTCCCAGAAGGGGTGGCCCCGCGGCACCAGCAGGCAGGCCGGGTCGGCCCGCAGGGTGGTGCGGGCCAGCACCGGTGCGGCACAGCCCAGGTCCATCACAAGGCCCGCATCCAGCTCGCCCTGCTCCACGCCGTCGGCCACGGCGTCGTTGTCCAGCAGGCGGAAGCGCATCTCGATGTGGGGGTACTGCTGGCGGAACTTGTCCAGCTGGGTCTCGAGGCCGGGCAGATAGTCCGGCACCAGCGAGACGCTGATGCCGATGCGCACCGGCTGGGCCGACTGTATCTCGGCGTGGAGCGCCGCCTGCATCTGCTGGAACTGCTCCACCACCGGCGCGGCATGGCGCTGCAGGCTCACGCCCCGGTCGGTGAGGCTGAGCCTGTGGTGGGCGCTGAGAAAGAGCGGCCCGCACAATTCGGCCTCGAGGGCCGAGATGCTCTGACGCAGAGCCTGTCGGGATAAAAACAGGCGCTGGGCCGCGCGGGTGTAGTTCATCTCCTCGCAGAGGACCAGAAAATAATGCAGTTGGCGGATGTCCATCGTTTCCTCCTGAATCTTAGAGTGGTATGGGTAAAGAATACCGCCTTTTGGCCGGATTGTAAAGCCGCTGGAAACAAAATCCCGCTTTTCTCCGCTGTTGACACCGGGCTTTCCCGCGTGTAAGATAAAGGGAAGGAGGCTCTGCCCATGAAACATAACACTCTGGCGCAGGAGGCCAAAAGCCTCGAGACGCTGTTTTTCACCTTTTTCAAAATCGGTCTGTTCACCTTCGGCGGCGGCTACGCCATGATCGCCCTGCTGGAAGAAGAATTCATCCAGCGCCGCAAATGGCTGGACAAAGACGAATTCCTCGACATGACCGCCATCGCGGAATCCACCCCCGGGCCGGTGGCCATCAACAGCGCCACCTACCTCGGCTACAAGCTGGCCAAAGTTCCCGGCGCGGCCACGGCCACCGTGGCTGTCTGCCTGCCGTCCTTCCTCATCATCTACGCCATCTCGCTGTTTTTCGAGCAGTTCACCCAGCTCACCGTCATCGCCAACGCCTTCAAGGGCATTCAGGTCTGCGTCATCTACCTCATCTTCTCGGCAGGCGTGCGGATGCTCATAGCGCTGGACAAGTCGCCCTTTGCCACCGGCGTTCTCGCCGCCGTCATGCTGGTGATGGTGGGTCTCTCACTGGCCGGTGTCAGCGTCTCGTCCATCCTGCTCATCCTTCTCAGCGGTGCGGCAGGCGTGGCTGCATGGCTCATCGGCCGCAGAAAGGAAGGGAAGTAAGATGTTTCTGAAATTATTCCTCACCTTTCTGGAGATCGGTGCCGTCTCCTTCGGCGGCGGCTACGGCATGATCTCCCTCATCCGGGAGAAAGTCCTGCTCCACGGCTGGCTCTCCGAGGCCGAGTTCCTGAGCTTCATCGCGGTGTCGGAGTCCACACCCGGCCCGCTGGCCGTCAACATGGCCACCTTCATCGGCGCGTCGCAGGGCGGGGTGCCGGGGGCGCTCTGCGCCACGCTGGGCGTCGTTCTTCCGTCCTTTTTCATCATCCTGCTCATCGCGGCCCTCATCCACGACCTGCTCAAGTACGCCGGGGTCGAAGCTTTCCTCTCCGGCGTCCGGCCCTGCGTCGTAGCCCTCATCCTCTCTACGGCCCTCACCATGGGGCTGAGCACTCTGCTGGGCATCTCCACCGCCGCTGAAACGCCCTCGCCCGCATGGCGGGGCATTGGCATCCTTGCAATTCTGGCCGGGGTGCGGCTCATCTGGCAGAAAGCCAGAGACAAAGCCCCTTCGCCCATCGGGATGATCCTGTTCTCGGCGGTGCTGGGCGCAGTTTTATACCAATAAAAAAGAACGGCATCTGAGCTTTTCTCCGATGCCGTTCTCTATTTTGCTCTTCTGAAATCCGATTCACAGACCCGGCCATTCTGGGCCAGAACGCGGCGCAGGACCTGCATCACGCCGGAGCTGGTGTTGGGCGGCGCAAGGAAGGGCACCTCCTCCCGGAGGGCGGGCGAGCCGTTCTCCACGAGAAAACCGTACTTTGCCGCCTTCAGCATCTCCGCGTCGTTGAAGGTGTCGCCGAACGCCATCATGCCCTCGGGCGGGACGCCCAGACGCTTCCCCAGAAGAAGCAGGGCCGCGCCCTTGTGGACGCCAGGGTTCATGATGTCCACCCAGTCTGCACCGGCCACCGCCACCGAGAAGCGCCCGCCCCAGACCGGGCCATAAAGCGCGTCGTAGCCCTTCTGGGCATCTCCCTCGGGGAAGTAGATGGTGAATTTATCCACCCGGGCGGTCACGTCCTCCAGATGAGGGACATATTCCACCTTGGTGTAGAATCTCTTAAAGACCCTGTCGTACGGCCGGAACTGCTCCTCCACATAGGCCGTTTCCAGCCCGCAGAGGACGGCGGCGTGGCCCGCGCTCCGGGCCTGCCCGGCCAGCGTGCGCCAGTCGGCAGCGTCCATCTCGGAGAGATACAGGCTCTCGCCCTTCCAGCAGATGGCACCGCCGTTGTCGCCCACGAAGATGATGTCGTCCCGCAGGGGCGCGAACATCTCCTCTAAGGTATAGATGGGCCGTCCGCTGGCGGCAGCGAACCGGATGCCCCGCTCTGCCAGAGCGCGGACAGTCTCCGCGAAGTCCGGCGGGAGCTGGCTCTGGCCGTCCAGCAGGGTGGCGTCAAGGTCGGAGGCAATGAGGCGGATGGTATCCATGCGCGCCTCCTCAGCCCACATAGCTGATGTTCACGTCGATCTGTCCGCCGTAGCCGGGGATGCGGGCGGTGCAGGTGCCCTGCCACAGATCGCAGGCGATGGGGCTGCCGGCCACATTATAATGGGCGTTCCAGATGCTGTAGCTCTTCAGCCGGTTCAGGTCGATGCGCTTGCGGAACCACAGGGTGGAGGCGTAGACGCCCGGCTGATAGCCCTGGGCCTTGACTTCCTCGCAGAAGGCGATGGCACACTTGGTGCGGTCCTCGACGCCCAGACCATCGGCACGGCCATTGCTGCCGCCGGAAGCCTCGGTATCAAAGTAGATGGGGTAGTCGAGCTTGCGGCCGTTCAGGACATAGGCGCAGCCCTGCGCTTCTTCCCGGGCCTCGTTCTCGTTGACCGCCTGACTGAAGAAGTAGACGCCCACCTTGAGGCCCGCGTTCCGGGCGTTGGTGAAGTGCTGCTCGAACATGGGGTCCAGCACCAGTGCGCCGCTGCCGTAGCCGCGGTAGCCGATGCGGATGATGACGAACTTGACGCCCGCCGTCTTGACCTGCTCCCAGTCGATGTTCGACTGATATTTGGAGACGTCGATGCCGAAGGTGGCGTCCTGCCGGACACCGTTGGCGTCGAAGTAATAGAGCTTGTTGTCGATGGACCGGATGCCCGTGACCGGCTGGTTGGTGTACTGGTCATAATAGTAGGTCTTGCCGTCCACGGTGCGCCAGCCGGAATAGACCGGATCCGGAGCCGGGGTGCTGCTGTCATCGTCTCTTTTCCCGAACAGGAGGTTCCACAGCCAGCTCAGCAGGCCGTTCTCGTCGGTAAGACAGGCAGTATCAATGTTGCTCGCATCCAGCGTACCCGTATCCAGCGCCGCGCGTATCTCCTCCGGCGTCAGCAGGATGGTGCCTTCCTCGGTCTTCACCGGAAGGGTGCTCTGCTCTTCGGAGTTCGTCTCCGGCTCAGCGGGCTGAGACACTGCATCCTGCTCCACCGGAGCGCTCAGGGGGTCTTCGGCGGCCAGTGCCTCGGTCTCCTGCTGTAAGCGGGGGAAGCCGTTCTCCTGTTCCAGCTCGTCGATGCCGCCCATCATGGGGGCAGAAGGAGCTGTTTCCGGGGCCGCAGGCTCTGCGGCAGTCTCCTCTGCGGGTGCAGCCGGAGCCGCCGATGCAGCGGGCTCTTCCTTCACGCTCTGGCTGGGAGCAGACGGCTGCGCGGCAGACGCAGCAGTGCTCTCCGCCTCAGAGGATGCAGAGTCGTTTTTCGGGGTCTCCGTATTATTTTTCTTCGTTTCCTTTTTGGTGCTGTGGGCCGCATCGGTCTCGCCCTCCCACAGCAGAGCCGACGGCTCCACCGTCAGGCCCGCAGGCTGGGACGCCAGCAGGGCTGTGGTGCCAAAACCGCCCACCGCGATGGCAAGAGCCATCACCGCCGAGGCCACCATCTGGCCCGCCGCACGGCGCGTCTTCTTTTTTGGTGTTCCTGTATCTTTCTGTCTCATTCCGCTTGCTCTGCCTCCAAGCTGTATTCTAACGCGGCCTCTCGCCGCCAAAAGTGCTTCAAATTCTATTTTTACGTCTATAGTATACACCCAACCACAAGCTCCCGTCAATGTCCTTCGGTGTCTCGTGCGGGGCGTTTTGTGGAAGTTTTCCACCACAGCCGACGTTCCATGTGGAAAACGAACCAAGCCGCCGTATTATTGCATCCAAAAGAAAAAAGTTCCGTTCCGAACGGGATTTTTGCGTTTTCCTCTTGCTGTCTTGACACATGTATGGTATCATGATGGTCATGCAGCTTTTGCTGCACTCTGAACGTGTTAAGACGGAAAGGCAGATTCTTTATGTCAAATGTAAAAGATTTCTTAAAACGCAAGGACATCGTCATCACCCCCCAGCGCTACCTCATCGAGGCGCTGGGCGCGATGGCACAGGGCCTGTTCGCCAGCCTGCTCATCGGCACCATCATCAAGACGCTGGGCCAGCAGACCGGGCTTGAGACGCTGGTGGACCTGGGCGGCTACGCCACGGCCATGAGCGGCCCGGCCATGGCCGTGGCCATCGGCTGGGCGCTCCACTGCCCGCCGCTGGTACTGTTCAGCCTCGTGACGGTGGGCTACTCCTCCAACGCCCTCGGCGGCGCAGGCGGCCCTCTGGCCGTCCTCATCATCGCCATTGTGGCCGCTGAGCTGGGCAAGGCCGTCAGCAAGGAGACCCGCGTTGACATCCTCGTCACCCCGCTGGTGACCATCTTTGCCGGCGTCGGCCTCTCGATGCTCATCGCCGCCCCCATCGGCGCAGCCGCAAGCCAGGTGGGCACCCTCATCATGTGGGCCACCGAACAGGCTCCCTTCCTCATGGGCATCCTCGTCTCGGTCATCGTGGGCGTCGCCCTGACCCTGCCCATTTCCTCTGCCGCCATCTGCGCGGCCCTCGGCCTGACGGGCCTCGCCGGCGGCGCTGCCGTGGCGGGCTGCTGCGCCCAGATGATCGGCTTTGCCGTCATGAGCTATAAGGAAAACGGCGTCGGCGGCCTCATCAGTCAGGGCCTCGGCACCAGTATGCTCCAGATGGGCAACATCGTAAAGAACCCCCGCATCTGGATTGCCCCCACGCTGGCCAGCGCCATCACCGGCCCTCTGGCCACCTGCGTCTTCCACATGGAAATGAACGGTGCCGCCGTCTCTTCCGGCATGGGTACCTGCGGCCTCGTGGGCCAGATCGGCGTCTACACCGGCTGGGTCAGCGACATTGCCGCCGGCACCAAGGCCGCCATCACCCCGATGGACTGGGCTGCCCTCGTCCTCATCTGCTTCGTCCTGCCCGCAGTGCTCAGCGTCCTCTTCTGCGAGATCGAGCGCAAGCTTGGCTGGATCAAGGACGGCGACCTGAAACTGAACTGAGCGTATAGAAAAAGCCTGCCGACAGCAGGCTTTTCCTGTTTATACCACTCTTTTTCCATCCAGCACCGCCTGCCAGAGGACATCCCCCTCATACACCAGCTTGAGGGAGAACCACGGATGTTCCTCGTTGAGCAGCTTGAAGAAAATTTTATCGCCCTCCCAGATGGGCAGCTGCTCCACTCTCTCCTTCGGCACCCATTCCAGCACGCCTTCCCGGCAGGCATCGCCCTGTATCATCCCGCCCGTCCACCCGTCGGCGGTGTAGAGGTGGATGAACTCGGTCATATTGCCCCAGATGAAGGTCAGCAGTCCCCGGCTGCGCCAGTGGGTCAGCGTCAGGCCCGTCTCTTCCTTCACCTCCCGGAGAAGGCAGTCCTCCGGGCTCTCGAACCGCTCGAATTTTCCGCCGACGCCCACCCATTTGTCGTGGTTGTAGTCGTCCTCCTTCTTCACGCGGTGGAGCATCAGGTAGGCGTCGTCCCGCTCCAGATAGCACAGCGTCGTGCTGAAGATCGGGTATTCCGGATTCATAAAGGCACCAAGATCCATCTTACTTTCCCTTTCTTTTAACAGCAAAGCGCCCCGCAGATGACCCCTGCGGGGCGCTGTTTTTATGCGTTTATGCCTTGCGGCCTGCGCGGCCCTTGCCCGCATTGTTCAGCTTGCGGACGAGGTCGTTCTGGTGCTTGCGCTGGGAGGGCGTCGGCTCCGGATCATGGGCCTCTTCGGCCTTGGCCCGGGTCTGCTGGACGGTGGGGTCCACACGCTCGAGGTTCCACTCCTGATTGCCGCCCGAGACGAAGTTCCAGATCTGCGCCTGCGCACCGTTGGAGGTGTTCATGCCCACAAGGTCGATGTACTTGTCGGCCAGCACGTTGCGGATGCGGGTCCGGCCATTGCGGGTAGGCTCGAGCGCCCAGCACTGGCTCAGTCCGCTGGTGCGGCCCCACTGATGGAGCCAGGTGCCTTCCACCACGCCGCCGAGGGCGAGGTCCATCATTTTGCCGGTAAAACGGTTCTGGATGCGCCAGCGTCCTTCGCCTGCATCCACGAATTTCCACTGCTGCCACGGATGACCTGCGTAGTCCCACAGACGGATCGCAGCGCCGTTCTCCGTGTTGAAGTTCTTTACTTCCAGCACCTTTCCATTGGGGGCCTTGATGAGGTAAAATTCATTTTCTGATAATACGACCTGCGATGCCTTTGCCATAACTGCGTTCTCCTTTCAGCGTAGACTTTTGATGCTCTTATTATAGCGCATTTTGGTTTGGGCAGCAAGAATAGTTTTCCATAATTTTTGCGGATTTCTTTATGCATTCTGCTCGTTTTGCGGAGATCTCCTCACGTTACCCTCCGGCCCGGATCCCACCGCCGGAGCACACTTGTATACATTTCAAAAACGACCTCGCAGCTGTCGTTTTTCACCCTGTTTTTGCTCCAAGAACAGCACCCCCGTTTTCGGCCCGTTTCAGCTCCAAAACGGGCCGAACTGTCCCTGCCGCAAGGCCAGTTCAGTGCAGTGACTTCAGTTTTATAAATCAAAACTCACTTCGGCACTTCACTTTAATGATAGATATTGCATTTCAGAAAGAGCTTTAATTTGTTTCACGTTTTCTGCTATTGACTTTATTTCAAAACCGGTGTATAGTAAGCTTGCAGGGAGCGGGAAGCGCCCCCGTAACAACGAGCTTCAGGCTCCGCACACTGCGGGCCTGTGAGAAAATATAGGAGGTTTGACTATGTATTACTACATTCTGGGCTGCGGTATCGCTTGTTTGGTCCTGTTCGGCATCAACAGCATGGAGACGGTATGCGTCAAGCCGGCTGAGATGGTTGGCAAGGTCCTGCTGTGGCCTGTCACCCTGATGGAAGCAGTTGTCCGTTACAGCTCCACTCATCACAACTTCAAGGCTGCGCTGTAAAACGCATCACGTCTGAGGACGTCGAAAAAGCCATCAAGGCTGCCGTACTCTTTGCGGGTACGGCAGCCTTTTTGCTTTACACCCGGGGGCCGGATGTGGTACACTGTATCTTGTAAAGCGATTTTCCGCCGAACCTTATCGTGCGCAGTTCCGCGCTATTTTTCAGGAGGACTATGAAACCCGATTACAAGCTGGTCGCCAAGGCCAAATACATCCACATGACCGCCGACCTTGCCAGCGAGGTCTGGCACGAGGTCTACAAACGCTATTTCCCCGCAAAGCAGCTGGACGCCCTCATCGAGAACCTGCAGAGCGCCGACGCTATCGAAGAGGACATCGACAACGATGTGAACTACTTCCTCGTCTTCCTCGGCAGCAGCCTCATCGGCTACTTCGCATGGAAGATGGAGAACACTTCGCTCCATCTGCTCCACCTCTACCTCAAGCCCGAATACCGCGGCAAGGCCATCGGCCGGGACATCGTGGCGTCCTGCGAGCGTCTGGCCCGGGGCGAGGGCCGGGGCCGCGTCTGGTGCGGCGTCAACGCCAAGGCCCTGCCGGTGCAGCAGTTCTTCAAGGCCCGGGGCTACCGCTCCCTCGGCCCTGCCGAGAGTGAGGGCGGCATCGAGCGCAACGAGCTGATCTTTGAGCGGATGTTGTAAATTTCCTGCAAAGACCATTGCATTTTCTGCTCATTTGTACTACACTAAAGTAGTGTATTGAAGTACCCGTCTGCGGGTCCAACATCATTGAATGACCGGGGAGGAACTGTATATGGCAAAGGACCATCCGACCGGAAAATCCGGCCTGTATGCCGCTTTTCTGGAGCTTGAGACGCCCGAGGAGTGCTACCGCTTCCTGCAGGATGTATGCAGCTACGCAGAGCTGAGCGCGATGGAGCAGCGCTACAACATCGCCGAAAAGCTCATGCGCAAGCAGAGCTACACCAGCATCATGGGCAACATCGGCGCATCCAGCGCCATCATCAGCCGCGTGAGCCGTGTGCTGGGCCGGGACGACAGCGTCCTGCGCCGCATTCTGGAAAAGAACGGCGTCTCCGCTGGCACCGAAGACTGAATTTCTACTGACCGCTGGCGCACTGTGGGCCGGGGATGCCCCGCCTGCGGTGCGCTTTTTCTTTGATTTATAAAAGGAGGATCTGATTATGAGCAAAGCTGTTCTGTTTTTTGCCGACGGCACCGAGGAGTGCGAGGCCCTGCTGGTGGCCGACCTTCTCCGCCGCGCCAGGGTCGAAGTCATCATTGCGTCCGCCATGGGCCGCCGCGCCCTCGTCAGCAGCCACGGCATCCACCTGAACGCCGACGCGCTGGCCGAGGATGTGGATTACAGCGACGTGGACATGGTCATCCTGCCCGGCGGCATCCCGGGTACGCCCAACCTCGCCGAGAACAAGACCGTCACCGACACCTGCGTTTCCTTCGTCAGGGCAGGCAAAAAGGTCGCCGCCATCTGCGCCGCGCCCAGCATCCTCGCCAGCCTCGGCCTGCTGGAAGGCAGGAACGCCACCGCCCACGCCGGATTTCAGGACAAGCTGGCCGGTGCCATCGTCCACGATGAGGAAGTCGTCGTAGACGGCAGCATTACCACCAGCTACGGCCTCGGCGGCGCTATCCCGTTTGCCCTCGAGCTGGTGCGCCAGCTGGCCGGCCTCGCCGAAGCCGACCGCATCCAGAAGGCTATCGCGTATCGGCACTGAGAAGGAGGCTTTTCTATGCGTTTCATCACCTGCCGCCTGCCCGACGGCGTGGAAGACCCGGCCATCCTCTCCGCTGATGGCCGTCAGGTCTGGCCCCTGAGCTGGCTGGGCCTTTCTTACGAGACATTGTCCGACGCCATCCCGTTTCTGACCCCGCAGGTGCGGGCCGGGCTTTCGCTGGCCATCGCAGGCATCCCGGCGCTGCCTATTGAGTCCGTCACGCCGGAAAGCCCCATCCCGTCTCCGGCGCAGGACGTCATCTGTCTGGGCATCAACTACATGGCCCACTCCGACGAGGCCGAGAAATACTCTGCCGACGCTTTTGCGACCAAACATCAGGACGCCATCTACTTTTCCAAGCGGGTCACCCGGGCCGTGCCGGACGGCGGCTTCATCGAGGCCCATACCGACCTCGTGAAAAAGCTGGACTACGAGTGTGAACTGGCCGTCGTTCTGGGAAAGGACGCGAAGGACGTTCCCGCAGGGCAGACGAAAGACTACGTCTTCGGCTACACCATCCTGAACGATGTCTCCGCCCGGGATGTCCAGACCGCCCACAAGCAGTGGTATTTCGGCAAGAGCCTCGACGGCTTCACTCCCATCGGCCCCTGTATCGTCACGGCGGACGAGTTCGACACCTACCCGCCCAAGCTCCCCATCCGGTGCTTCGTCAACGGCGAAAAGCGGCAGGACTCCAACACCGGCCTGCAAATTTTTGACATTGACCATGTCATTGCCGAGCTTTCGCAGGGCATGACCCTCAAGGCCGGCACCATCATCGCCACCGGCACCCCGGCGGGCGTCGGCATGGGCATGGAGCCGCCCTGCTTCCTCAAACCGGGCGACGAAGTTCGCTGCGAGATCGAGGGCATCGGCACCCTGACGAACACCGTCCGCTGAGCAAATCTTATTCCGTTCTGTATTATTTCGTTCGATTTCTACTTATTCGATGCATTTTCGTTTGAATTGCTCTTTTGTTCATGAACAATTCATATTAAATTCATATTCCGTTCATGCATCTTCGGTATATGTATGGCATCAAAGGCGCGGTGCGCGCCGAAAACCCCTGACAGCACACTCCATATCGCCGCTCTCCCGGGCGGCTGAGGAAAGGAATCGGAAGAATATGAAAATTGGTTTTTGGGAACTCGTGGTCATCGTGGTCATCGCGTTCGTCTTCATCGGCCCCGACCAGCTGCCCGTCTACGCAAAGAAGCTGGGCAAGATGCTGCGCGAGCTGAAGAAGTACACCGGCGCTGCCTCCGAGGAGATCCAGAAGAACGTCGTGGAGCCTCTGAATGAGATCCAGGCCCCCCTCAAGGAAGCCGTTGCCCCCCTGACCGACATCAAGAAGGACATCGACAACAGCGTGAAGGACGTCACCAAGAGCTTCACCGGCATCGGCAAGACCAGCAAGGAAGAGGCCGCCAAGGCCGAGCAGGCTGAGGAAGTCACCGAGCTGGAAGAGGTCGAGGAGCTGCCCGAGGAGACCCCTGCCGAGGCGCCCGCAGCCGAAGCTCCCAAGGCAGAGCAGACCCCTGCTGCTGAGCCTGTGAAGGCCGAGGAAAAGACCGACGCCCCCGCAGAGGCAGCACCCGTGGCCGAAGAAGCCGCCCCCGCTGCCGAAGCCGCACCTGCCGAAGAGGCAAAGGCTTAAGAAGCCGTTTTCATAAGCATTGCACACCGCCCGAACGGCCTTTTTGCTCGCATTCTGCGTTGCTCTCCCTTGCAATCCGTCAGGATTGCTGCGGAAAATCGCCTTGTCTGCGGGCAAAAATCCTCGCTGTTCGGCGCACCCTGCTTACGAAAACAGCTTCTAATCCCCCCCACACCGATGCACCCGCGCCCGCGGTTGCCTTATACATTGTAATCAGCCCGCCTCGCGGCGCGGCAAAGTAAAAAGGAGATCATTATTATGCGTATTGGTACTAACGAGCTGCTTATCATCCTGGTCGTCGTCCTGCTCATCTTTGGACCCAAGAACCTGCCGAAGCTGGGCAAGATGTTCGGCAAGACCATGAACAACTTCAAGAAGGGCATGGAGGAGTCCGAAGAGGAGGACGCGACCACTGCCAAGGCCGAGACCCAGACTGAGAAGAAGGACGACGAGGAGTAATCTGTGGCTACGAACGTAAAGCGCAAAAAGAAAGCCGAAGTCATGCCTGACGACGGCAACATGACGCTGACGGGCCACCTGAAAGAGCTGCGCAACCGGCTGATCGTCTGCGCCGTGGTGTTCGTGGCGGCGGTCGTGGTCACGCTGGCTTACGCCGACCGCCTCATCGACCTGCTGACCGCCATGGGCCAGGGTTTCTACACCTTCGTGTCCATCGCCCCGCAGGAAAAGCTGATGCAGTATTTCCGCGTCTCCCTGCTGGCGGCTCTGGTGGTCACAGTGCCTGTGGCGCTGTATCAGGTGTACGCCTTTGCAAAGCCCGGCCTGAAAAAGAGCGAGACCTTTTTCCTCAAGCTGGTCATCCTGCTGGGTCTGGCCCTCTTTGTGGTGGGCGTGCTGTTTGCCTACAAGCTCATGATGCCCTTCATGCTCCAGTTCCTCAGCACCGGCATCGAGGGCGCCGACTACATCCAGACCACCACCAGTATCGAGAGCTATGTCAGCCTCTGCCTGACCATGTTCATCATCTTTGGCTGTGTGTTTGAGATGCCTCTGGTCACCATCATCCTCTCCAAGATGGGCATCGCCAACCCCCAGATCATGAAAAAGGGCCGGGGCGTTGCCATCGTGCTCATCTTCTTCATCGCAGCTGTCGTCACCCCGCCGGACATCGTTTCCCAGTGCATGGTGGCTATCCCCATGGTGCTGCTCTACTTCATCAGCATCTTCCTGAGCGGCATCTTCTACAAGCCCCGCTCTGAAGACGGCGATGACGAAGAGGACGAGGAAAACGAGGACTAAGGCTTCCGTCATCTGTCATTGCGCACCCCGCTTTTGCGGGGTGCGTTTTTTGCGGCCTGTTTTATGCCATTCTGCCAAAAAGGCGGTGTTATTTCTGTCTGATTGCATAAAAACCGGCCCGCCCCCTGCTCTTTTGGCCCGGAGTATGTTATACTGATGTCAAATGATAACCGGCGGGCGACCGCCGCAGAAAAGGGGTAAATGAGTTATGAAAGAATACGCATTCGGCATCGACCTCGGCGGCACCACGGCCAAGGTCGGCCTGTTCACCACCTCGGGCGCTCTGCTGGAAAAGTGGGAAGTCCCCACCGACACCTCCAACGCCGGTGAGCACATCCTCGAGAATCTGGCCGACGCCATCCACGCCAAGATGGCCGAGAAGGAGATCACCTCCGAGCAGGTGGAGGGCGTCGGCATCGGCGTCCCCGGCCCCGTGCTGGACAGCCGCGTCGTCCCCATCATCTGCGCCAACCTTGGCGGCTGGGGCGAGCGGAACGTCTCGGCCCAGCTGTCCGGCCTGCTGGACGGCATGAAGGTGCTGGTGGGCAACGACGCCAACGTGGCTGCTCTGGGTGAGATCTGGATGGGTACGGCCAAGGGCTGCCGCAGCGCAGTCATGGTCACGCTGGGCACCGGCGTCGGCGGCGGCGTCATCGTCAACGGCAAGGTCATCGACGGCACACACGGTGCCGGCGGCGAGATCGGCCACATCACTGTCAACCGTCACGAGACGGCCGCCTGCGGCTGCGGCAAGCACGGCTGCCTCGAGCAGTATTCCAGCGCCACCGGCGTCGTCCGCTGCATGAAGAAGCTGCTGGACGAGAACCCCGGCGCAGACTGCGTCCTGCGCGGCAAGGATTTTGAGGCCAAGGACGTCTTTGATGCCGCCCGCAGCGGCGACGCCCTCGCTGCCCGCGAGGTGGACGAGATGACCGACACCCTCGGCATGGCTCTGGCCTCCATTGCCAGCACCACCGACCCCGAGATGTTCCTCATCGGCGGCGGTGTGGCCCGCGCAGGCGACGTCCTCTTCGACCCGCTGGTGGAGCACTTCAAGACCTACGCCTTCAAGTCCTGCCGCGAGACGCCCATCAAGGCCGCAAGCCTCGGCAACGACGCCGGTATTTACGGCGCCGTGCGGCTCATTGTCGGAGAGTGATCGTTTCTTTTTGATATAAAAATAAGAGGCTCCTGCAAAGTACAACCTCTCAGTCTCGCTGTCGCTCGACAGCTCCCCTAGTAGGGGAGCCTCTGGCGAAGAGATGAGGCTTTCCGCCATGCCAAAGCCTCCCCTCGGTAGGGGAGGTGGCACGGCGCAGCCGTGACGGAGAGGTTACTTGCAGCAGCCTCTTTTATTTTTGTGATCAAGCTTACAACGTATCTTCCCCGGGCAGCTGATTCCACAGGCGGTAGTAGACGCCCCTTTTCGCCAGCAGCTCGTCGTGGGTGCCGGACTCCTCGACACCCTCTGCGCCCAGCACAAGGATCCTATCGTAATCCCTGATGGTGGTCAGTCGGTGGGCGATGGTCAGGGTCGTGCGGCCATGGGCCAGCTTTTCGAGACTCTGGCCCACAAGGATCTCGCTCTCGTTGTCGAGGGCGCTGGTAGCCTCGTCCAGAATGAGGATGGGCGGGTTCTTCAGGAAGACCCGCGCGATCGCAATGCGCTGCTTCTGGCCGCCCGAGAGCTTGACGCCCCGCTCACCCACATAGGTATCGAAGCCATCCTTCAAGGCGCTGATAAAGCGCTCTGCGCCGGCCAGACGGGCCGCTTCGATAATTTCCTCCCGGGTCGCGCCGGGCTTGCCGTAGGCGATGTTATCCGCCACCGAACCGCTGAACAGGTAGACGTCCTGCTGGACGATGCCGATGTCCTCCCGCAGGCTCTTGAGGGTGACGTGCTGGATGTCCTGCCCGTCGATGAGGATACGGCCTCCCGTCACCTCGTAGAAGCGGGGGATGAGGTTGCAGAGCGTCGTCTTGCCGCCGCCGGACGGGCCGACCAGCGCCAGACGCTCACCGGCCTTGATGTCAAGGCTGACATGGTGGAGCACCTTGTTGTGGTCGTCGGGGTACTCGAAGCTGACGTCCTCGAAGCGGATGGCACCCGGGCCGGGCTGCAGGGGCCTTGCGTCCTCGGCATCCTGGATGGTCACGGGGGTATCCATGATCTCCGCAAAGCGCTCGATGCCGGTCATGCCGCGCTGGAACTGCTCGGCGAACTCGACGATGCGGCGGATGGTGGCGATAAGGGTGGTGACGTAGAGCATATAAGCCACCAGGTCACCGGCGGTTATCTTGCCGTACACCAGCGACAGACCGCCCGCAAGGATGACCACCAGATACATCAGGCCGTCAAAGAGGCGGGTGGAGGTGTTGAACGCAGCCATGGCGTAGTAGCCCAGCGTCTTGATGTGCTCGAAATCCTTGTTGCCCTTAGCGAATTTCTCGCGCTCTTCGTCCTCGGCGGCGAAGGCCTTCACCACGCCCTGACCCAGCAGGCTGTCCTCGATGGTGGCATTCAGCTCACCGATCTGGACGCGCTGCTGGCGGAACCGGGCGCGCAGGCGCTGGTTCAGCTTGACGGACACGACGCCCATCAGCGGCACGCAGGCGAACACGGCCAGCGTCAGCGGCACACTGGCCTGACACAGGATGAGGAAGGACGCCAGGATCTTGATGCCCGCGATGAAAAATTCCTCGGGGCAGTGGTGGGCGAACTCGGTCACGTCGAACAGGTCGTTGGTGATGCGGCCCATGATGGTGCCGACCTTGGTGTTGTTGTAGTAGGTGTGGTCGAGCTTGAGCAGGTGGTCGAAGGCGTCCCGGCGCATGTCCGTTTCGATGTGGACGCCCATGATGTGGCCGATGCCCGACATGAAATACTGCGCGGCACCGTCGATGATGCGGAGCACGAAGTACACTGCCGCCAGCTTGAGCACGATGCCCGCCGTGAGGGTGATGCCCACGCCCATGGCGGAGTTGGTGATGGTGCTCATGATCTTGGGCAGGATGATGTCGCACAGGGTGGTCATCGCCGCACAGAACAGGTCGATGAACAGGGTCTTTTTGTATTTTGCCAGATAGGGCAGAAAGCGCCGGATGAGGGCGCCGCTGCCGGTGTGCCGCACTGCGGGGTCGCTGACTTTTTGCATGGTTCCTCCATTTTTAAATTTCCGGGTTCAAACCTCTCCGTCACGCCTGCGGCGTGCCACTGCCCGGGTTGCGGCTCCCAGCATCTGCTTCGGCCCTTGGTGCGGGCCTTGCATCCTGCTGGCCGCGGCCCCAACAGCGACTCCCTGTTTCCGCCGCTGGCGGCGGTCGTCGTTGTTGCTCCTAACGAGGGGAGGCTTTGGCATTCCGTAAAGCTTCGCCTCTTCGCCAGAGGCTCCCCTCGATAGGGGAGCTGTCGAGCGAAGCGAGACTGAGAGGTTACTTCTTCGAATAATCCCTCTCGCCGTAGATGGCCGTACCAATGCGCACAAGGGTGGCCCCCTCGCGGATGGCGTTCTCAAAGTCGCCGCTCATGCCCATGGAGAGGGTCTCCATCTTCACGTTCTGGTATCCCCGCTCCCCGGCCTGCACGAACAGCTTGTACACCTGAGCCAGATACCGGCGGTTCTGGGCGTCGTCGTCGTTGACGGGCGGGATGGCCATCAGACCCTTGACCCGGATGTGCTCTTTCGCGGCGGCAGCGTCCAGCAGGGGCCAGAGCTGTTCCGGCGAGACGCCCGACTTCGACTCCTCGCCGCCGATGTTCACTTCCAGCAGGACGTCCTGCACGATGCCGGCCTTGGCGGCTTCCTTTTCGATGGCGGCCAGCAGATGCTCGCTGTCCACGCTCTGGATAAGGCTTGCGCGGCCCAGCACCTTCTTGATTTTGTTGGTCTGCAAATGGCCGATGAAGTGACTGGGCTTGCCGCAGTAAGCACCGGCGTCGTAGTTGGCGCAAAGCTCCTGCACATGGTTCTCGCCGAACACATCGATGGCAAGGGCCGCGCTGGCGGCGACGGTGTCCGCGGCGCGGGTCTTGCAGGCGGCGCAGAGCTGCACTTCGGCGGGGTCGCGGCCTGCTTCCCGGGCCGCTGCGGCCATCTTTTCGCGGATGGCCTCCACGGCCTCCCGCATCTCTTCCAGATTCTTTTCCGCCATAAGGCTCAGTCCTCCTCGGTATATTTTGCGCGCTCGCCGCCGATGAGCTTCGGGCGGGTGCGGGCGCAGAGAATGTTTGCCTCGCCGATCTTCGAAAGGCTCAGCCGCACCGGCACAGCCACCCGGCGCAGATGCATTCCGATGAGGGTGCCTCCGATGTCGATGCCTGCGTGGGCGCGGATCTCCTCCACAGCGATGGGGTCTTTGAACCGCTTCCGGCAGGTGGTGGCCCAGCTGCCGCCCGCATGGGGACGCGGCACGACGCAGACTTCCTCCCAGCCGTATTTTTCAGCGGCTTCCCGCTCAATAATGATGGCCCGGTTGAGGTGCTCACAGCACTGTGCGGCCAGCCAGATGCCGTTTTCGGCCAGCACCGGCGCGACGCCGGCGTAGACAGCCTGTGCAGCCTCAAGGCTCGAGTCCTTGCCGATGTGGCCGCCGACGATCTCGCTGGACGAACAGCCCATCACAAAGACATCGCCCTTTTTCAGCTTTGCCTGGGCCAGCAGCTCCGTCACAGCCTGCCGCGCTTCGGTCTCGATTTGCTTTTTGAACTCTTCCGTCATAAAAAACACCTCGTTTTATACTCTTGCAGACAGCAGGCTGGCAGAGCCTGCCGCGCCGAAATACACTTTGCTTCCCGCCGGGCACACCGCCGTGCAGCCGTCCAGCTCTCTGCCCGAGAATGTCTGCTTCCAGCTTCCGTCGGCGGTGTCCACAGCCTCGGCGCAGGGGGCGTCCGCAGGCAGCTTGAACAGCTTCTTCTGGATGTTCTCACCGGCCCGCAGGGCGATGCCCCGCAGAAGGGTGCTGTCCGCGCGCTTTTCCAGCCAGCCGCTGCGGGTCCAGCGGTAGCTGATATAGAGAGTGCCGTCCTCGTCCAGCGCCAATGCGCCGGGGTATCCCGGCAGGCCGGACACAAAGCTCCCGCAGTTTTTGCCGCCGGCCGTCAGCTCCCGGGCGTCGGCGTCCACACTCCAGACGCAGCGATTCCCGAGGTCGGAAACGTACAGCGTTCGGCCATCCTCCGAGAGGGCCAGACCAGCCGCACCGGCCACGCCGCCCAGCACCTGTTCCACCGTCCGGGCCGACGGGTCATACACATAGACGCAGCCCGTGCCGGTGTGGGCGATGAGCTCGGCGCGGAGAGCGCTTTCCAGCCCGTTTTTCGCAGCGGCTTCGGTGGACACGGCGAAATAGACCTTCCCGTCCGGGCCGGTCTCCACCGCCGACAGCACACCCAGCGGTGCGCCGTCGATTTGGGTCACCACCTGTTCCACTGAGGTCCCCCAGCTGTCATGCCGGGCGCGGCAGAGCGCCCCGCCGGAGGGCGTCACCACCGTCAGCCACAAGTCGCCGTCGGCGTCGAAGGCAAAGCCGGTCAGCTCGCCCTCCACCGACAGGATGGCCGCGGTGTGTCCGCCGTCGGTGCGGACAAGGTCGCTCTGACGCTTTTTCATGGCCGCACCGTTGTAGGCAGCAGCGTAGACAAGGCCGTCCTGGGTGCGGACGCAGTCCACGCCCAGATAGCCGCCCAGCTTCCAGCCGTCCTTGCTGTCGGCGGAGAGGGCCGTCTGCGCGGCGCCGGTGTCCTGCCGCACATCCGGGGCGGTGTAGGCTTTCGGCGGCGTGTCGATGGGCCGCAGCAGCAGGCCGTACGCCAGCGCCGCCAGCATCAGCAGGGCAAAGATGTTGCTGGCCACCCGGAAGCGGGTCATCAGGGCTTCCCGCTCGATGGCGGCCTGTGCTTCCAGCTGGGCCTTCCGGCGGGCAGCGGCGGCAGACGTCCGCTGGGCGCGGCGGAGCCACCGGTCCACAAAAAGGGCCACGTTCGGCCCCACCGTGATGGATGCAATGAAGAGGAGCAGTACCAGCTCTACGAATCCAATGCGCATGAACAGTTTTTCCTTTGTATTTGTCAGATTTCGGGGAAGTCTTTTATCATTGTAGTATAGCACACTTCGGCTTTTCTGCGCAAGATGAGGCCAAGCTTGACAGCCCCCGAAGCGGCCCCTTATAATCAGGGCAGACACGAAACGCACCCACTGGGATGTTTTCCCAAAAAATCTACTCAAACTTCACAAAAATTCCTAATTGATAGGGTATGATAGACTTAAACGCAGTATACAGTTCCGCCGGGCTGGCTCTGAGCAGCCTCCGGCGCTTGGGCGATAGAAGCTTTTAGGAGGAATGCCTTATGGCAAAAATTCTTATCGTTGACGACGAGCCCCGTATCCGGGAGCTCATCCGGGAGAATTTACAGTATTCGGGCTACACCTGCGAGGAGGCAGGGGACGGCTCTGCCGCCCTGTCGCTGCTCACCGGCGGCGGCTACGATCTGGTCATCCTCGATTTGATGATGCCCTTCATGGACGGCATGACCTGCCTGCGGGAGATGCGCACCCGCCGCATCAACACCCCCGTCATCATCCTGACGGCCCGCGGCGAGGAGTACGACAAGCTGGCCGGCCTCGAGGGCGGCGCTGACGACTATGTGGTCAAACCCTTCTCCCCCCGGGAGCTGGTGGCCCGTGTCAAGGCCGTGCTCAACCGCACCATGCCCCGCACCGAGGCTTCCGACAGCACCATGACCTTCGGGGAGCTGTCCATCGACACGGCCAGCCACACCGTCAAGGTCTCGGGCGAGGAAGTGAGCCTCACGCCCAAGGAGTTCGACCTGCTGGTCTTTCTGGCCTCCAACAAGGGCATCGCCCTCAGCCGCGAGAAGATCCTGCAGAAGGTGTGGAACTACGACTACTTCGGCGAGGACCGCACCGTGGACACCCACGTCAAGATGCTGCGCGGCCATCTGGGCAAGTGCCGCGGCTACATCGCCACTGTCTGGGGCATCGGCTACAAGTTCGACCCCGACGCGGCGCGTTAAGCGGAGGCTCTGCTCTTCATGCGGCAAACGAGCAAAACACGGCGCACCATCGGTATCCGGGGCCAGCTCATGGGCTTTCTGTGCTTCATCTGCCTCTTGCTGGTGGGGCTGTTCTGGTTTCTGAGCACCCAGCTGCTGGAGCCCCTCTACACCACCCATATCCAGAAGCAGCTCACCGAGCAGGCTGATGCCATCGTGGCCCGGATGGACGAGGCCATCGGGAAGGGCGAGACCCTCTCCTACTGGGCCTTCGGCAGCCGGCTGTACGTCAACAGCACCTTCTTCAACGCGCTGCGGGACGACATCTTCGAGCTGGGCGGGATGAGCAGCTTCTGCATCGACATCTCCGACACCACCCTGCGGCAGATCTTCAAGGTGGATACCCTGCCCTACTGCAACCTTCACCGCACCCGCCCCACCGACACTGCCGACGAGCAGACCGCCTACACCACGGCCCGCGCCATGCGGCAGCTCTGCCGGGAGAGCGGCGGCACAGTGGTGCGGAAGATCAACCCGCCCACGCCCTCCGGCTCGGTCCAGCTGATGGTGGGCCGGATGACCTCCGACGGAAATTACACGGTGCTGGTGACTACCAGCCTGATGCATGTGGCCGAGGCCGGCAAGGTGCTCAGCACCGTCCTGCCGCTGGCTGCGGCCCTCATTTTCGCCTTCTCGATGTCGGCGGCATGGCTGTTCAGCGAGTGGTTCACAAAGCCTCTGCGGGCTCTCTCCGGGGCTGCGCGGCAGGTGGCGCAGGGCAACTACGCCGTCCATGTGGACTCGGTGCGGAACGACGAGCTGGGCGACCTGGCCCAGGAGTTCAACCACATGGCAAAAGAGGTCCAGCACGCCTCCCAGATGCAGCGCGACCTGCTGGCCAACGTCTCCCACGACCTGCGCACCCCGCTCACCCTCATCAAGGGCTATGCCGAGACGGTGCGCGATCTGACCGGCGACGACAAGAAGCACCGCGACGAGCAGATGAACATCATCGTGGACGAGACCGACCGTCTGACGGCCCTTGTTTCCAGCGTCATGGAGCTGAGCAAGGTCACGAGCGGCGCACTCAAGTGCGAGAAGGTCCACTTTGACATGGGCCAGCTCTGCGACGAGGTGAGCGAGCGTTACGACGCCGTCTGCGCCCAGAACGGCTGGCAGCTCAAGCTGGAGATCCCCGACGAAGAGCTTCCCGTCTGTGCCGACCCCGACATGATGCAGCGCGCTCTGCATAACCTTTTGGGCAACGCCATGCACCACATCGGCGAAGACGGCATCTTCGTGCTGCGGGCGCTGCGCTGCCCCGAGGGCGTCCGGGTGGAGGTGGAAGACCACGGCCCCGGCATCTCCGCCGAGGACCTGCCCTATATCTTCGACCGCTACTACCGCTCCCGCTCCGACGCGGGCAAGCAGGGGACCGGCCTCGGCCTCTCCATCACCAAAGCCATCTTCCAGCAGCACGGCTTCCGCTTCGGCGTCCACAGCACTGTGGGCAAAGGCACCGTGTTCTGGTTCATCATGACCGATACCGAAGAAGTTTCCTCATAAAAAGGCGGGTCGCAGTCCGTTGGGACTGTGACCCGCCTTTTTGCTATTTTTTCCGGCAGTACACCACTACCCTCGCTTTTCCGCCGGGGGTGCAGGTGTAGAGTACGAGGGGACAGCCGCCCTCCCGCAGGGCTTCGGGTTCTTCGGGCGAGACCTGCGCAGTCCGCTCCACCGTGTACACTGCCTCAGCGCCGTCCTGTGAAGTGAAACGCACCTCGTCGCCTTCCGAAAGGCTGCTCAGCCGCCCGAAGTGCGATTTGTAATTGTGGGCCGCGATGACAAGGTCTCCGCCCGCCGTACTGCCGCATTGACGGCAGGGCGAGACCTTGAGGTTCGCTTTGCTCCACTCGGTCTGTACCGGCAGCTCCAAGCCCAGAGCCGGGATGGTCAGCACCCCCAGATACTTCCGCTCGATGCTTGACGCCGGGGTTTCCGAAGCCGATTCCGATTTAGACTCTGCATCTTCCGTGGGCAGGCTTTCCGCGCTGTCTGCGGGCTGTTCTGTCTCCGACACTGCCGCGATGCTCTGGCTCTGGCGCAGCTGGCTCACCGCCGAAGCGGCCTGAGCGCCTGCCCTTGCATCCTCGAGCCGGTCGTAGACGTAGAGGCAGACCGCTGCCAGCACCAAGGCACTGCCCAGCATCAGGCAGAGCCGCTCCGGCACCCGCCTACGCATTGTGTCTGCGCTTTCGGTTCAGCCAGAGGCCCACCGCCACGAGGGCGATGCCCCCGCCTGCCAGCACCGGCACGGGCCAGAGCAGTTGGCCGGTCTGGATGAGGGTCCCCACCGGTTCCGGCTCCGCAGCCGGGATGACTTCATCCGGCATCTCTGCCGATGGTGTCGGCGGGCGGATGACTGTGATCTCGCCCGGCTGCTCCACCGGCTTCGGGGTCGGTGTCGGCTTATCCGGCACATAGGGCGGCGTCACAGGCGGGGGAAGGGGGTCGGTGCTTCGGTAGCTGTTCTTGAAGAGCAGTTCCGCCTTTGCCCCGTCGTCCCCGTCCCGCCGGACAGACACGTGTCCTTTCAGCTCACCGTCGGTGTCCCACGCCACCATGACTTTCAGGTAAAAGACGGTGTCGTCGTAGTCGGCCCGTTTCCGTCCGCCCGCGTCCTGAGTGACCGTATACTCGTATATGCCGGGCGCGGTGTAGACGATGGCATCAAAAGTCTTCGTCAGGGTCTTGTCGTCGGCGTCGCGGCAGTCCCGGGCCGGAAAATCCAGCTCAGCCTCGTCGTCACAGCCTTCCGGCATCGGCGCGCCGTCCAACGCGGTCAGCCGCACCGTCAGCGTCTCGTCAGCTGCCTCTCCGGTGCAGCGGACGGACGCCTCCAGTTCCAGCTCCGCCCGCTGGTCTGCGGCCAGGGCGGGCAGGGCAGCGCTTACCGCAAGCGCTGCTGCCAGCAGGGCCGCTGCCATTTTCGGGAGCCTTCTCATGATAAGCTCTCCTCCTTTCCGTTTTGCAGGTCTGACATCGGTTCCATCCGGGCCAGCACCACCGTCCGCGCGTCGGTGTACTCCCCCGAGCAGGTAGCCATCGCCAGGAGCTGCGCTCCTTCCGGCTCCTTTTCCAGCGCACGGAGGGCCTGTGCATCCATCTGAAGGGCATTCTCCTCCACAAAGGGGAGCAGCCCGCCTGCGTCTGAGCGCCACTTGCCCGGGGCAAAGATGGCCTGTTCCGACGCAGGCACCACAAGGCAGGCCAGCACTTCCAGCCGATAGCTCCCGCTGGGCAGCGTCAGGGTACCGGTGGTGTTCTGGCGGAAGAATGCTCCGTCCTTGTATTTGTCGAGGTCGCCAAACATCCGCCCGTTCTCCATATGGTGGCCGTAGAGCAGGGAATACCGCCCGCTGAAGTCCGCGTCGCAGTCAACATCCAGAAAGATGCTGCCTGCCAGCGCAAAGCTGCCGTAGACGTCGGTGTTCAGATAGGTGAAATTGCTCTCGCCCTGCACCACCGGGTAGTCGATGGCCGTGCCGTCCAGCGTCAGCCACCCGCAGACATCGGGGTTGATGTCCCGCAGCTGGCCGAAGGAGAGGCTGTTGTCCTCCTGCGGCCGGGGCTTGAAGGCCAACAGCCCGGCCTGCACATTGTCGGCAGCGGCGTACACCCGGCTGTTGTCCCACAGCGCATAGCCCGACCAGACCACCGCCAGCAGCACCAGCAGGGCTGTCACCCCGTCCAGCAGGCCGTTCGCCGCCCGCAGGGCCATCTTCTGCCACCGAATGTTCCTCACCTCCCTTGCCTTATTTCCTCCGCGCTTACTTCTGATGGCGGCGGCGCAGGGTCAGCAGCAGCCCGACGCCCGCAGCGCCCGTCAGGGTGAAGAGATAGGGTGCGCTGTCCAGCACCACACCGGCATCCACGGTGCCGCCCTTGGTGTTGGTGAAGCTTGCCCGCTCGACCGCCTCATCCACTTCGCCCTCGGTTCCGGTCTCCGTCGTCACATAGTCCGCGACCGGCGTCTCAGACACCTTGTACTCGACACCGTAGGGCAGGTTTTCGATGTGGATGGTGTCGCCGTCTTTCAGATAGAAGGTCGCTTCCGTCGTCTCGCCGGGCCTGATCTCGATCGAGTCGGGGTTCGCGTCATAGCTTCCGCCGGTGATGGCGTAGCTGTCCTGATAGGTCTTGCCCTCCTCGCCGGTCAGCTGCACCCTGAACTCGAAGTATTTGTCCTTATTGCCCATGATGCCCTCGACGTCCTTGTGGACTTCCAGCTCACCGGCAGAGTAGAGGTTGTCGAAGTCGTCCTTCTTGCCCTCGCCGGTGGACTCCGGGTCCTCGGTGTGGACAGCGGCAATGCGGAGCTTGCCGTCCTGCTCGATGACCGTCACCCGCAGCAGGATGGGGATGGCGTCGCCGTAGTAGGTCACGCCTGCGCTGTTGCCCGCCGCCTCATGGATGATGTAGGTGTAGACGCCCACGCTGTCGTACTCGGGCAGCTTGATCTCGATTTTCTTGGTCTTACTCGCACTGCCGGCTTCGCCCTGCTGATAGGTCACGTCGCCGACGATCGGCTTATAATCTGCGGCTTCAATGCCCTCCGATGCGTCGGTCACGGTATCCGGGTCGATCGTAAACGTAAAGGTCTCTTCCGGGGAGATCGTACCCGTGTTGGCCAGCTCATAGTTTTTGGTGAGATACACCCGGGACATATCCTCATACGGAGGGCCTTGCACCTGTGCCGCAAAGGCGGGCATGACGCTGACGCCCATGGCCAGAGCGATGGAAAGCACCCCTGCGAGAAGCTTTTCTAGCTTGTTCTGTTTCATCCTAGAGTTTCTCCTATCTTGTCTTGTATGGTTTTTGGCGGCTCAGAGCCCCCGCCGCCGGATGAGGGTGATGACTTTTGCCTTGACCGCACTGCACTGCACCGGGCCGAAGTCACGGCTGTCCTCGGCCTGTGTGCGGCAGTCGCCCAGAATGAAGACGCTGTCCTCCGGCACAGCGTAGGGGTAGCTGAGCAGAGATTTGGGGTAGGTGGGGTAGAGGATGCCGCCGCCCTGTGCCGAGCCGTTGACCTCCACAACGCCGCTCTCGCTCAGGGTCACGATGTCCCCGCCCCGGGCCAGCACGCGGCCCACCCGCAGCCTTCCCGAGCGCTCATATACCACGACATCATTCTTGGCATAGTCTTTTTCCAGCCGGCTGCCCAGCACGAGGTCGCCGTCCTTCACGGCGGGAAACATCTCGCTGCCGGACGCCTGCGTCACCAGATACACCTGCGTCAGAAGCACCCAGAGCACGGCGGCGAACACCGCCAGCCGCACCGCCAGACTGCGCACTTCCCGCAGCAGGGGGCTTTTTTCCGGCTTCGCCGGTCCAGACAGGTTCGCTTCCGGCGTCCCGGGCGGGGCCTCCGGGGCAAGCGCCTCGTTTGGTTCCTTCACTCATCTTCCTCCTTCTTTCTGTTTTTGCAGCCCAGAACGGCCGCACCGGCATACAGCATCAGCGGCAGCCCGAAGAAGCCTGTCTCCACGCCGGTGTCCGGGTCTATATCGGCCAGAACGTAGTGGGCATAGAAATTGACGACGCCGTTTTCCAGCTCTTCGTCGGTGGGCTCATAGCCCTCTTCCCACTTGTCTGGCGATACCTTTTCCTTCGGGTCCGGCTCATCCGTCACCGAACCGGGGAGTTCTTTGTACCAGCCGTCAAAGACGTAGCGCGCACCGCCGATGTCGAGCTCTTTTTCGATGTCCGCCGTCGTCTCCTCCACCCGCTCGCCGCTCTGGTACTCGCGGCTTTCCCGGATGCTGTAGTCGTCCTCGCCCGGGGCGCGGACGTTGAACCGGGCCGTGAAGTTTTTCCTGCTTTTGACGCTGATGATGCAGTCGATGTGCTTATCCGGTTCTGTCCCGTTGCTGCGCGAGATCTTGTACGGCGTCACCACGATGCTCTCCAGATCTTCCTGCGTCAGCCCTTCGACGCCGGTAGCCTCTTCGATGGTGTCCTTATACTCGTCCCATATCTCATCGACGACCTCGTCCCAGTAGTCATCGCCCGGTTTCAGCGACCATGCGTCGCCCGTCGCGCCGCCCGGCCACGATACAACATAGTCTGACACATTTGTCAGGATGTTCTTGCCGTTATCTTCCCATGCCGCGCCGTAGGTCTTCACCTTGCCGACCCACTTGCACTCGCTGTTGTCCGGCGCCCACTGGCTGGGGTCATTGCTGCCGGGCCGGCTGGTGGGGGTCTTGAGCAGGAAGACCGCCGCCGATTCCTCCTGGGTCCAATCGCCCCAGCCCGGTGCATCCTCATCCAGTTCGTCCGCAGGCAGGGCGTTTTTGTCCCCGTCTACGCTGTCGTCAGCCAAGTCGGCATCCTCCTCAGGAGATCTGCCCTTTTCGGGCTGTTCTGCCTCATCCGGAGGCGTTTCCTCCTCGGCGGCGGGCCGTTCTTCCCACAGCTCCGGCAGAACGGCGATGTCCTCCTCCTCGTCTAAAACAGGCTCCTCCTGCTGGGCCTCATCGTCGGTGAAACAGGCGTAGAGGCTGCACTCGCTGTCCGCTTCCGGCCAGAGCAGTCCTTCATCCGGCACGAAGCGGACCGCCGTCCCTTCGTCGTCCCGGCTGTACCAGAAGCGGAAGCTCTTTCCCTCCGCCTCCGGCTCTTCGGGCATCAGAAGCTCTTCGCCGCTGCCCACGGTCTGTTCCGCGTAGGGCAGGCCGCCGTCGGCCTCGTCCGACTCGCTGAGCCAGAAGAGATAGGTCCTCTCAACATGCTCGTCCGCTTTGACGGCCCCGCTGTCCGGCGTCGGCGTCTCGTCGGGCATCCCGATGTCATCCAGCCCGTCCACCACGGCGGGGATGCCGCCTTCCGCGGGCAGAAGCACCGGCTCGTCTGTCCGGATGTCCTCTTCTTCGTCCCAGGCAGGCTCGTCCTCTATTTCCTCGTCCCATGTCTGGTCCGGCACGCTGTCCGTCCGCTCCGGCCCTTCGGCAAATGCGGGCAGCAGACAGCCGCACAGCAGCACCAGCACGATGCACAGTGCTGCGGCGCGCAGTGTCAGCCGCCTCCGTTCCAGTCGATTCCGCATACAACAGCCCTCCTTCATTCTCGCTCCCGGCGGGGATGCCGCCCTTTGCGTTATCAGGATACCGTTTACCGGACACGAAGGATGTCATTGCGTGCCAGCGCAAAAAAATTTACGCATAAAAAAAACCGCCGCCGGGGTCTTTCGACTCCGGCAGCGGTCTGCTGCCTCCGAATCTTCGGTTTTCAGGTGCGGGTGGTGGCTTCCATGCAGTGCTCTGAGGGGGGGTAATATTCCATCAGCGCAATGTAATTCTCGCAGTGGTGGCAGAACGCCGCCCGGATGGCGTCGTCGGGCGCGCTCCTCATCGACACGAACATCAGGATGTACTTTGCAATGAGGCTCACAGCCTCGCTCTCGAGGCCATAGCAGAGGCCCACCGCCAGGATCGGCACGACGATCTGCTGCGCACGGATGGGGATATTCTCCGCATCGACCCGCTTGAGCACGGCACGGCTCATGGTGGATGCCGCCCAGACGGCGCGGGAGATCTTCCAGTAATCCATATTCTTCAGGTGGGTGAGGGTGCGCAGCCGCTGGATGACCTCGCCATCGTCCAGAACTTTGTTCTGCGTGACCTCCTTCTCCGAGCGGATGAAGGCGCACTGTATCATGTCCATCAGGGCGGCTTCGTACTTCTCATGGTAGTTCTCGCGGGAGATGAAGTACTCCTCCATGCGGAGCATGACTTCGTTCGTCTCTTTGTCGGTGGCCAGCCAGCTGAAGTCCAGCGGCGTCGGGCCGAAATCATTCTTTCCCATCTCGTTCAGGTCTTCCAGCTCTTCCTCGTTCCGGGTGGAGGGAAGGAAGCGGTCGTTGCCGTTCCGGTGGAAGCCCCACTCCTCGGGCAGAAGATGCGGCACGATGTCGCCGCTGGAGATGATGTTGAAGATGTTGCTCTCGCCCCAGCTCTCTTTCAGGCTGCCGTCGGCGTTGTGGTTGTTGTCGTAGTCCTGCTGCAAGTCGGGGTAGTCCTGCGGGCCGAGGGCCACCGGTGTCGCAAAGGTGTAGACGAAGACATTCTCCCGTTCCAGTCCGGACAGCTCCTTGTTGACCCGGGCGGCCAGAAGGTTCGCCACCACCGCACCGCGGCTGTAGCCGCCCATCCAGAGCTTGACGACGCCCAGCTCTCCCTTTTGCCGAGCTTCCGCCAGATAGTTTTTCAAATCGGCAAACACCTCATGCACCGGGATGATGAAGCCGCTGTGGGCGTGGCCCGTGCCGGTGTGCAGATTGCTCACCCACTCGCCGCCGTAGCCGCCGCCGCGCAGGATGAGCGCCACGATGGTGGTGCGCTTCCCGTTCAGGGTGATGGTCTTGCGGGCCGTGGACCAGCCCACGAAGTCGCCCGCCCTGCCCACATCGACATCATAATAGCGGTATTTCACGTCGCCGAAGCCCAGCTTGGTATAGGCTGCGTCGAGGCTGTTCTCGCGGCCCACGTCCCCGTTGGCCCAGTATTTCGCATCGCTGGCCCATGTATTGAAAGCAGCCGTCACCATGCCCAGCGTCGCCAGCGCCAGCTGGTGGTCGTACTGGATGGAGGTGTGCGCAAAAAAGCTGTCGCTGTAGTAATATTCGTGCTCGATGTCCATCTGGCTCAGCTCGCTGCGGAAGGACATTGTATAATTGCCCGCCGGGACTGCCCGGCCCACCGTCTGGCTTTTTGCCGCTGCCTCAGCCCGGGGCAGTGCCAGCCCAGGCGCAAGAGCTGCACTGCAAACCAGCGCTTTACAGAAATCACGTCGTTTCATGGTCTTTCCCCCTTGCTGCTTTCCATAAACCTCTGACATTTCTATCGTATAGGTGGTTTGCTATAGTATACCGTATTTTTCCAGCGGATTCAATCATCAACTCTGCCGATCGGGTATATAAAAACCGGGCCGCATCGCTGCGGCCCGGTTTTTTTCGTATTCTCAGAGAAGCTGCGGGTCCGTCTGGCGGCAGAAGTCCACGATGTGGTGGAACATCTGCTCGACCGCCGGAGCCATCGCCGTGGGGCGCTGGACAGCCAGACCCACCACCCGGTACTCTTCCGGCTCGATGGGGTAGATCTTGACCGCCGCCGTGCAGCTGCGCAGCAGCATCCGGGGCATGATGGAGATGCCGAGGCCCGCCTCCACCATGGCGATGTTGGACTGGTCGTCGATGACGTGGCAGCGGCGCTCGGTGGAGATGGAGTATTTCTTGAGGAACTGGCGCATCTCGGCGTCGGTGGCGTCGCACTGGACGACAAAGCTTTGGCCGTTCATCAGCTCCGGCGTCATAATGCCGTTTGGCGGTTCGGGCCAGTCCTGCGGCACGATGCAGAGCAGCGGCTCACGGAACAGCTCGGTCAGGTTGAACTCTTCGCGGCAGGTGGCGGACAGGAAGGCCAGGTCCACCTGACCGGTGCGCAGCCACTCCTTCACGTCGTCGTAAGTACCCTGATAGACCTCGACTTCGATCTGGGGGTAGCTTGCCATGAAGCTCTTGAGGATCTGGGGCAGCAGGCCGGCGCAGACCGAGTTGAATGCACCCAGCTTCACCTTGCCCTTTTCCAGGCCGTTGAGGCGGGCGATGCTCTGCTGCAGGGCCTCGTCGCTGTTGAGCACCGCCCGGATGGACGGGTAGAGCGAAGCGCCATAGCTGGTCATGGTCACGCCGTTTTTGCCGCGGTTGAATAAGGTAAAGCCAAGCTCAGCCTCCATCACCGCGATGGCATGGCTGATGGCAGAGGGGGTCAGATGCAGCTGCTGGGCCGCTTTGTTAAAGCTGCCCTGACGCGCGACTGCATCGAAAATCTCGTAAGAAAACAGCGTCATGTCCCTAGCCTCCTTCCGTTTTCAGTTCGGAGACGCCCGTTCTTCTGTGAATCTTTTTCACCTTGAGGATGCTATGCATCAATTTTCTTTTTGAGTGTACTATCCTATCTCCGCTTTGTCAAGCATCCTAACCTTAATTTTGGACGTTGAGCCAAATTTCCGCTTTTGAAACGCCATTTATAAGGGATATTGCGCCCTTTCGGGGCGGTTCTCGGTCATTTTCCACAAATTTTCCGGGCGGAAACTTCTCGGCTTCCGAAATTTCATCGTTCTCTTCTGGAAAGAGATTAGACTTCCCCTGCCCAAGATGTTATCTTAGTGGTGCAAAGAAACTTCACAGCAAACTTCGGGAGGAGGAAAAACAGTGGAAGTTGCGAAGCTTGGTCTGATTTTCTGCATCATTGTGGTGATCATCTGGTTGAAGTATCCGCTCTACCTTGCCATGACGGCGGGCATCCTCAGCGCCATCCTTCTGTTCCAGATCCCGGTCACAGAGGCTTTGCTGCTCTTGGGTCGGCAGACTATCGCATGGGAGACCATCGACCTTCTGCTGAGCTTTTACGTCATCATCTTCCTGCAGCTGATGATGGAGAAAAAGGGCCGTTTGAAAAACGCCCAGGACTCCTTCGACCACCTCCTGCGCAACCGGCGGCTGAACACCATCATCTCTCCTGCCATCATGGGCCTCCTGCCCTCTGCGGCGGTCATGACCATCTGCGCCGACATGGTGGATAAGACCTGTGAGGACTATCTGGATGCAAAGTCGAAGACCTTCGTTTCCTGCTTCTACCGGCACATCCCGGAGATGTTCCTGCCGACCTTCCCGGTCATCCTGCTGGCCATGTCGCTGAGCGGCCAGAACGTCGGCCTTTTCATCCTGTCCATGATCCCGCTGGTAGTTCTGGCCTGTCTGGTGGTCTATTTCACCTATCTGCGAAAGATCCCCCGCGAGATGCCCCCGGTGGAAGGAAAGGTGGACACCGGCAGGGAACTTATGGCGCTGGTACGCAACCTCTGGACTCTGATTTTGGTCCTTGCCATCATCATCGTCGGCAACATCTCGGCGACCTTTGCGGGCGCTTTCGTCATCCTGCTGAACTACTTTGTCGATCACTTCAGAAAGAGCGACCTGAAAGACCTCATCGTCCGCTCCGCAGAGCCGGTGCTTCTGGGCAATATGTATCTCGTGATGCTGTTCAAGGGTGTGTTGGCTTACACGGGCGTGCTGGGTGCGCTGCCGGACTTCTTCCGTCAGTTCCCCATCTCCCTGCCGCTCTCCTTCTTCCTGCTGTTCTTCTTCGGCACCATCATCGGCGGCTCGCAGGCCGTGGTTGCCCTATGTATGCCCATTGCCATGACGGCCATCCCGGACGAGGGCCTGCCCTTCCTCGCCATGCTGATGGGTGCGGTGTGGGCGGCCATGGAGCTTTCGCCCACCCACGTCTGTGCTTTTGTGGCGGCAGACTACTACCACACGGCCTTCGCTGACCTTGTGGCAAAGGCCATGCCCTCGGTGATCCTCTTCGCGGCCCTGTGCTACGGCTATGGCCGCCTGCTGATGTTCCTTTTCTGAGCCAAGACATCCGAAACCTCTTTTTTCATACCCAGACAGAACTGCCCCGCGTCACCGGATCTTTTCCGGCAGACGCGGGGCAGTTCTGCTTTTTCCATAAAACGCATTATTGTGCGGTCGAAATGAGCATATCCCGGAATGCAGCGGCAGCGGGCGGAAGCTTCTCGTTTTTGCGCCAGACCAGTACAAGGTCGCGCATGAGCGGCTTTTTGAGGTCCAGCGGGATGCGAACCACATCGGGTCGTTCCAGAAATCGGGTGGTGGGGATGATCGCAATGCCGTCGCCGGAGGCCACCGAGTTCAGGACGCCGTAGTCGTTGTATGCCTCCATTGCGATGTTCGGCTCAAAGCCATAGGGCGAGCACAGGTCATACAGCATCTGGTTCGTTCCGCGGAAGCTGCGGATGTAGACGATAAAGCGCTCGTCGCGCAGGTCTTCGACGGAAACAGAGCTTCGGTGCGCAAAGGGGTGATTTTTGCCAACGATAAGTCCGACCGGCTCTTTGTGGATCACATGCCGGTTCAGCGAGCAGAGCACCGGGTCATCCGGACTCAGGTTGCTGCACAGGCCCAGCTCACTGTTCCCCTGCAGGACATCGTTCACGATGATAGAGGTATATTTATACTCAATGCGGAAGCGGTAGGTGGGGTTCATCTTGCGGAACTGTGCAATCTTCTCCGGCAGGAACTCGGTATAGTTGGAAAAAAGCGCCGAGACAAAGATGATATTCCGCTCCACATCGGCACGATGCTGCACAGCTTTCATGCCATTGTTGATCTCATCCACCGCACGCTTGACGTACTCGTAAAAGATCGCACCGCTGGGCGTCAGCGTGACATTTCTGCCCTCCTTCTGGAACAGCGTCACGCCCAGCTCGACCTCCAGGTTGTGGATTGCCTTGGACAGAGCCGGCTGGGTAATGAAAAGGGTGCTGGCGGCCTTTGTGTAGTGTTGCAGCTCTGCAACGGTCTTGAAATAGACCAAGGATTGAAAATTCATCGAACATCCTCCCATCGTTCTTTCTGTTTTCGCTTGGCGCGTATTTGAGCATCTTTCACAAAATTTTAAACGCTTTATGAAAATTACTACCGAAAGTTATGAATCGGGACGAAACAGATGTTGGACGTAACCGGAAAACCCCTCTATAATAAGAACAGAAACACAAACAAGTTCAGCTCTGTACACCGGCCCCTTCCCTGCACGAAGATCGTCGATTATGACTAGTATAGCAGTTGTACCAAAACAAAGCAAGTGGCCCGCACCGAGCGATCGCGAAGAAATGCTTGTTTGCAAAAAAACGGATCTACGCACAGAAAAGAAAGGAGACTCATTATGAAAAAGATCTCTCGTCGTGAATTCCTGACCGTCGTAGCAGCAGCGAGTGCCGCAGGTCTTCTGTCGGCCTGCGGCGGCAGCAGCGGCGGCACCACCTCCACCTCCGCAGCTGGCGGCGGCGCAGCTTCCGGCCAGTCTATCAACCTCCGCATCGCCTCCTCTTCTCCCACGGTCGAGTTTGACGGCGACGGCACCACGGCTCTGGGCATCTCGACGCTCTATTTCGTCAACCAGATCTCTGCCCGCACCGATGGCCGTATCACCGCACAGATATTCCCCGACGGTCAGATTGCTTCCTCCACCCAGGAGTACATCGGCGGCCTGCAGAACGGCGCATTCGACATCGGCATCCTGAACTGCGGTTCTTGGGGCGACTACACCTCCGCATTCGCCGGCCTGAATATGCCCTACCTCTACCTGAACTACGACGAGGCGTATGCTGTTCTGGACTCCGAGGTCGGCCAGAGCTGGCTGCAGAAGGCGCAGGAGGACACCAACACCATTCCTCTGGCCTTCTTCGACATCGGTTTCCGGGAACTGACCTGCAACAACGAGGTCCACACGCCCGACGACCTGAAGGGCGTTAAGATCCGCGTCATGCCCGACCCCATCCAGACTGCCACTTGGAAAGCTCTGGGCTGCGCCGTGACCCCCGTTGCATACTCCGAGTTGTACACCGCTCTGCAGCAGGGCATGGTGGATGCACAGGAGAACCCCCCGTCCAACATCGTCTCCTCCAAGGTCTACGAGCTGCAGAACTACATGGTCATGACCAACCACAACTTCACCGCCACCATCCCGGCCATCAGTCCCGTCATCTGGAACCAGCTTTCCGCAGACGACCAGCAGCTCATCCGCGACGTCATGGTCGAAGCCCAGAACGAAGGCCGCAAGCACACCGCAGAGCTGGCCGACGGCTTTATCCAGAAGGTCGAGGACGACGCCGGTACGAAGGTCATCTACCTGACCGACGATGAGCTGAAGGCGTTCCAGGACAAGGTCAAGGGACCCATCTGGCCCATGGTCGAGAAACAGATGGGTACCGATGCCTACAACGCCCTGATCTCCTTCGTGGAGGCCTACGAGGCAGGCAAGAAATAAGCCGCCCCGGAAAACGAATGTTCCACTGCAATGCTAAGGTTCGTAAGGAGATACATACATGAAAAACGGAAAGTTTGATTTAAAAACATTCCTGAATAACATCGAGCTGTATCTGGCGACGCTTTGCTTCATCGTACTGACAGCAATGCTCACGCTTCAGGTGTTCAGTCGGTTTATTCTGCATCATTCTTGGACATGGATGGAGGAGTTTGCCACCATCATGTTCGTCTGGATGATCTATCTGGCGATCTCTGCGGCTGTTACCTACCGCAAGCACCTGCGCATCGATTTCCTTCTGGACATGATGCCCTTCAAGGTGAAGAAGGTCATGCTCATCATCTCCAACGTGATTTTCGCCCTCTTCAACGTGTATATCAGCGTCATCATGTTCAACGTCATCAAGCTTCTGGGCACCAGCAAGACTACGATGCTGAAAATCCCCCAGCAGCTGGTGTACATCATCATTCCCATCAGCCTGCTGCTCACAGTGATCCGCCTGATCCAGGACACCATCAAGCTGGCCAAGGAGAGCGAGGAGAACCTCGGCACCTCCAAGCCCTCCATGGATCTGGACGCCTGCGAGCGCGAGTGGAACGCAAAGAAAGCAGCGATGAATGAGAAGGGAGGCACCAAATAATGGCAACTGGCATTATGTTTCTTGTGATGTTTGGTCTGATGTTTCTGGGTGTTCCCATTGCCGTCTCCATCTACATCGCAATGCTCGTTCTGATCGGCATGAATCCGGTCACTACCACCAACTTCATCGCCCAGACCCTGTACGGCGGTGTTGCAAGCTTTACCAATCTGGCGCTCCCCTTCTTTATGATCTGCGGCACCATCATGGAGACCGGCGGTTTGTCGAAGCGTCTGGTGCGCTTTGCAAACTCTCTGGTCGGCGGCATCACCGGCTCTCTGGGCATGGTCACTGTCATCGCCTGTATGTTCTTCGGTGCAGTTTCCGGCTCTGCCCCTGCAACGGTCGCCGCCATCGGCTCCATCATGATCCCCATGATGGTCTCCAACGGCTATAACAAATACTACGCCACCGGCCTTACCTGCTGTGCAGGCGGTCTGGGCGTCATCGTTCCTCCCAGCTACCCGATGGTCCTGTACGGCGTCACCTGCAACGTGTCGGTCGGCAAGCTGTTCATGGCCGGCCTCGGCCCCGCCTTCGTCGTCGGCGGTCTGCTCATGCTCATCAACTACGTCATGTGCAAGCGCTGGGGCATCAAGGGCGATACCAAGCTGGAGCTGAAAAACATTGCTTCCAGCTTCTGGGACGCCAAGTGGGCGCTCATCATGCCTGTCATCATTCTGGGCGGCATCTACTCCGGCATCTTCACCGCTACCGAAGCTGCCGTCGTGGCGTCTGTCTATGGCATCGTCATCGGCCTGTTCGTTCACAGAGAGCTGAAGCTGGAGAAGCTGTGGGCCATCTTCCGCGACAACGCTGCCTTTATCGCCGGTACCATGTTCGTCATGGCCCCCTCCAAGGCCACCGGTCAGGTCTTCGCCTACCTGAACATCACCAAGATTATTGCCAACTTCATGTTCAGCATCTCCACCAACCCCTACATCGTCCTGTGCATGATCTTCGTCATCATGTTCATCGTCGGTATGTTCGTCCAGACCACCCCCGCCATCGTCATTCTGGCCCCCACCCTGCTAGCTGTCGTCACTCAGGTCGGCATCGACCCCATCCACTTCGGCATCATCATGACGCTGGCTCTGGCCATCGCATTCGTCACCCCGCCTGTCGCACTGAACCTGTTCGTCGGTTCCTCCATGACAGGACTCAGCATCGACAAAATCGTCAAGGCGTTTATGCCGTTCCTCATCGGCCTCATCGTAGCGTTCTTCATCGTGTCCTTTGTCCCAGCCATCTCTCTCGGTGTTCTGGGTGATTGGTCCCTCACATTCGGTTGATCCGGTCTATGAAAGGAGCTTCGCTCTATGAAAATCACAAAGGTTGACGTCCTGCATCTGAAAACCAATCTGAAAAACGGCCACTGGCGCCCCATCGTCTGCCGCATCTACACCGACGAAGGCATCTACGGCGACGGTGAAGCCGCTCTGGCCTACGGCGAGTCCCAGATCGCAGCGTTCGGCATCGTACAGAACTTTGCCAAGCTTATCATCGGCATGGACCCGCTGCAGCATGAGGTCATCTGGGACAAGCTGTACCGCACCACCTTCTGGGGCCAGAATGGCGGCCCTGTGATCTTCGCCGGAATCTCGGCCATCGACATTGCGCTCTGGGACATCAAGGGCAAGTACTACAACGCCCCCATCTACGAGCTGCTGGGCGGTAAGCGCCGCGAAAAGCTGCGCACCTACGCCAGCCAGCTGCAGTTCAGCTGGGGCCCCGACATCATCCCCCAGCGCACCCCGGACGACTACGCCCGCGAGGCCAAGAAGGCTGTGGCCGAGGGCTACGACGCCATCAAGATTGACTTCTTCACCTTCAAGCCGGGCGAGGGCAACTTCAACGACAACGACCGCCTCGGCCTGCTCAGCCCGGAATATCTGCAGATGTACGAGGCCCGCGTAAAAACGGTCCGCGAGGCCATCGGCCCCGATGTGGATCTCATCATCGAGAACCATTCCTTTACGGATTCCCAGTCCGCCGCCCAGCTGGGCAATCTGGTCAAGAAGTACAACATCTTCTACTTCGAAGAGCCTTCCACCCCCACTCCCCAGCTATCCAAGTTCGTCCATGACGAAACGGGCCTGCCTATCGCAAACGGTGAGCGCATCTATACCCGCTGGCAGTACATCGAGTACTTCAAGCAGAATGCCATTCAGGTCATCCAGCCGGACGTTGGCACCTGTGGCGGCATCACCGAGATCAAGAAGATCTGCGATATGGCCCATGTCTTCGATGTCGGCGTTCAGGTCCATGCCTGCGGCAGCCCCCTGTCCACGGCGGCAGCCCTGCATCTGGAATGCGCCATCCCGAACTTCGTCATCCACGAGCATCACACCTACGCCCTCAGCCCGTACAACAAGGAGCTGTGCATCCACGATTACCAGCCGGTGAACGGCAAGTTCTCCGTCCCCGATTTGCCAGGTCTGGGCAACGAGCTGAGCGAAGTGGCCTTCAGGAACTGCGACCGCGTCACGATCCAGTGAGCGGAACAAACTGCTATCCACAAGAGCAGAGATCATAAAAAGGAGTAATGCACCATGAAGATTACGAAAGTAGACGTCTGGGTTCTGGATGCCGGCGAACAGCGCGGCGCCCGTTATCCGATCTGTTGCCGCGTCTATACCGATGAAGGCATCTACGGCGACGGCGAAGCGGGTGTCGCTTACGGCACCGGTTATACCGCAGCGTATGGCATGATCATCGACATGGCCCACCATATCATCGGCATGGACCCCATGAACACCGAGCTGATTTGGGAGACAATCCTGAAGGGCACCTTCTGGGGTCAGGGCGGCGGCGTGGTCGTCTTCTCCGGTATGTCCGCTCTGGACATCGCACTGTGGGACATCAAGGGCAAGGCTCTGGGCGTGCCCATCTACCAGCTGCTGGGCGGCAAGTGCCGTGACGAGCTGCGCTGCTACGCAAGTCAGCTGCAGTTCGGCTGGACCACCAAGATCGGTCCCTGGGGCTCCGACAAGGAGTATGTGGACATCGTCCGCCACGCCGTCAGCGAGGGCTACGACGCGGTGAAGATCGACTTCACCACCTACGACGAGAACGCCAAGAAAATCCCTCACCTGTCCAAGGAAGGCTTCCCCGACCGTTCGCTCTATAAGCGGATCGAGAGCCGCATGGCTGCCATCCGCGAGGAGTTCCCCGATGTTGACATCATCGTCGAGAACCACTGCCAGACCGACCTGACCTCTGCCATCCGCATCGGCGAGCTGTGCGACAAGTACGATATGATGGCTTACGAGGAGCCTGTCACCATGCTGAACCCCGACATGATGAAGGAGCTGCGCCAGCGCATCCGCACGCCTCTGGCCGCCGGTGAGCGGATCTACTCCCGCTGGGGCTACTACAACTTCCTCAAAGACAACTCCATCCAGCTCATCCAGCCCGACGCCTGCAACTGCGGCGGCATCACCGAGCTGAAGAAGATTGCCGACATGGCACACGTCTTTGACGCCCGCGTGCAGGTCCATGTGGCCGGTGCGGTCATCACCAACGCAGCTTCCATCCAGCTGGAGGCCGCCATCCCCAACTTCGGCATCCACGAGCACCACTTCCGCACCACGCAGGAGTGCATCAACAAGCTGGGCAAGTACGATATGCAGCCCGTCAACGGCAAGTATCTCATCTCCGATCGCCCGGGTCTGGGTCAGGAGCTGTCTGACTTTGCCATCGAGACTGCCCTGATGCACACCGAAGTCACCGATTTCATCCCCGCTCTCCAATAAATACCTTCCCGTTTTTCCATCGTCTTGTGTTTCTCCTTGGGCAACTCATCTGGCAGAAGACCGGCCGTGAAAACGGTCGGTCTTCTGCCTGTCCAGGGAAACTCCGTCAAAGAGAGGAGAGAGTATCTTGAGAGAAATCCATATCCCCTATTGCCACGAGACACTCCCTTTGCATGTGGAAGAGAAGAATCTGTCCGCCGTCCTGACGGCCCGGATGCATGAGTATGACCCCGGCCAGCCGGAAGCCGCCATCGTGCAGGAGGCACTGGAGCATCCCATTGGGACGCCCCGCCTGCGCGAGCTGGCAAAAGGCAAAAAGAAGGTCGTTCTGGTCACATCGGATCACACCCGCGCCGTTCCCAGCAGGCTCACCCTGCCGCTGCTGCTGGCCGAGATACGGGCCGGACAGCCGGACGCCGACATTACCATTCTGATTGCCACCGGCCTGCACCGCCCGACGACCGAAGAGGAGCAGCGCCGGATGTTCGGCGACCCGATCGTCGATCAGGAGCACATCGCGGTGAACAATGCGTTCTGCGAAGCAGATTTTGTCGATCTGGGCACCCTGCCCTCGGGTGCCGGCTTCTATGTGAACCGCCTCGCTGCCGAGTGCGACCTGCTGGTGACGGAGGGCTTCATCGAGCCGCATTTCTTTGCAGGCTTTTCGGGCGGACGCAAGAGCATCCTGCCGGGCATCTGCGCGGAAAAGACGGTTAATGAGAACCACTCTTTTAAAGCCATCTCCAGCCCATGGGCCAAGACAGGCGTCCTCGAGCACAACCCCATCCACAAGGACATGATCGCCGCTGCCCGCCGGGTCAATGTGCAGTTCATCCTGAATGTGGCCTTGGGCGAAAAAAAGAATGTCGTAGCTGCCTTTGCCGGCGACTTGGAGGAGGCCCATGCTGCGGGCGTCGCCTTTATCCGTGAGCAGTCTCAGTGTCCCGTCGTAAAAGGCGACATCGTCGTCACCTCCAACGGCGGCTACCCGCTGGACCAGAACCTCTATCAGTCTCCCAAGGCCGTCGCCACAGCCGAAGCCTGCTGTGCGGAGAGCGGCGTCATCATCATGTGCTGCTCCTGCATCGACGGCATGGGCGGCACCAATTTCGAAAAGCTCATCACCTTGGGCACCCCGGAGGAGATCGAGGCTTATCTCTCGCAGATCTCCCCAGACAAGACCATCCCGGAACAGTGGTGTCCCCAGATCTATGCCCGCATCCTGAAAAAGCACAAGGTGATTTTAGTCACGACCTATCTGGACCACGAGCTGGTCCGCAAAGCCAATATGATACCCGCCTCGACCCCCGATGAAGCGCTGTCCATCGCCTACGAGATGAAGGGGCCGGATGCAAAGGTCGTCGTCATCCCGGACGGCGTCGCCGTGCTGGCGGTATCCTGAAAGGAGTAGATGACAATGGATGGATCCCGAATTGCTCTGAAAGTAAACGACAGAGACAACGTCGCAACGATCTTTGCCAACGGCATCCACAATGGGAGCGAGGTGGAGCTGAGCGATAAGAAAGGCTTTGTCGAGACGCTCACGGTCCACGGCGAGATTCCCTATGGGCACAAGATTGCCGTCCGCGACATCAAGCTGGGCGAGCTGATCTTCAAATACGGCGAAGAAATCGGCATCGCCACCCAGAACATCAAAAAAGGCAATCATGTTCATATCCAGAACCTCGACAGCCTGCGCGGCCGGGGCGACCTGCCAAAACGGGAGGGAAATTATCATGGCGTATGAATTTATGGGATATGTCCGCCCGGATGGACAGGTCGGATGTCGGAATCATGTGGCCGTCATGCCCAGCGTGACCTGTGCCGGAGACGTGGCCTCTGCCATCGTGCGGCAGGTAGCCGGGACAGTGGGCTATTTCCACCACCAAGGCTGCTGCCAGCTTCCGCCTGACCTCGACCGTGTCACCGAAACGCTCATCTCGCTGGGCAAAAGCCCCAATGTGGCAGCGGTCTTGGTGGTGAGCCTCGGCTGCGAGGGCACCGACCACGAGCGGCTGACCGCCGAGATCCGCAAGACGGGGAAACCCGTCCGCATCATCCGCATTCAGGAACTGGGCGGTGTCAGCGCCGCCATCAAGGCCGGTATCGATGCCGCGCAGGAGCTGGTAATGCTCGTCAGCGTCATCCAGCGCCAGCCTGTCAGCATCGACCACATCACCATGGCCATCAAATGCGGCGCTTCGGACACCACCTCCGGCATGGCCTCCAACTGCGTCGTGGGCTATGTGGCCGACAAGCTGGTGGATCTCGGTGCGACGGTCGTGTTTGGCGAGACGACGGAGTTTCTGGGCGGCGAGCATCTGCTGGCCCGCCGTGCGGTCAATCCGGAAGTAAGCGACAAAATTTATGAGATCGTAAACCGGATGGAAGCGCGTGCCCGAAGTCTCGGCTGCGATATGCGCAAGGGCCAGCCCACCCCGGGCAACATCGAGGGCGGTCTGTCCTCCATCGAGGAAAAAAGCCTTGGTGCCATCGTAAAAAGCGGCACCCGTCCCATTCAGGGCGTCATGGAGTACCCCGAGACCATCGGCCAGCGCAAGGGACTCTGGATCAAGGACACACCGGGCCGCGAGCCGGAGATCCTGACCGGCATGGCCGCCACCGGTGCACAGTTTATGATGTTCTCCACCGGCCGCGGCGCGCCGCAGGGCTTTCCTACCATGCCCGTCCTGAAAGTGTGCGGCAACCCCAACACCTACGAGCGGATGTCGCACGATATGGACATCAACGCCGGCCGTATCATCACCGGCGAAAAGAGCATCGAGGAGGTAGGCGAGGAGGCCTTTTCCGCCATTCTCGACCTGCTCTCCGGCAAGCAGACCAAAAATGAGACCCTCGGCTATCACAGTTCCATCGATATTTACACTCTTGGCCCGGTCATCTGATCCACAACCGCCCAAGAGATCTCCTCCTATTTCTCCTGTTCGGGTATAACACCCGAAAGCAGCGGGGCCGCTGCAAAATGATAAATACCCCCAATACTGGGTGTCCAGTATTGGGGGTATTTACTACAAAAATTTTCAGATTTGTCGCATTTTCCGGCCAATTTTCAGTATATAAGTCAAAACCACCGGCTGAGCCGGTGGCTTGAGTAAGCCCTAGAAGGGCATCCTACTGGCAAAGCCCCTGCAAGGGACCACGAGCAAGCATCTTTCATCTGCATTACTTGCCCTGCTGCTCTAACGAGCAGTATCATAAAGTGCATCTTCTAAGATGACAATTTCTTTGTCATCTCGCTTCGCTCGAATCTTATAGCTAAAGCATTTTCTTCTCCACCAGCAGAGCTGGTGGTTGTCGCTCGCTCAAGCTACCCAAAACAGAAAAGCCCACGATTTACGCCGCATTTCCAACGGTCAATCGTGGGTTTTTCTTTGGTGCGCTCGAGGGAACTCGAATCCCTGGCCCTCTGATTAAAAGAATCTAAGGTGCATCATTCGTCAAATTTCAAAAGAACGAAGAAGCGTTATTTTCGTTGTATCATCGCAAAATACGTATTTGCACACACCGCATTGTTTGCATACAGTGTAATGCTTTGCAACCGTTATCCAGCTATTCAGGTGTGCAAAAAGTGTGCAAAAATGTGCAGAAGGGCAAAACAAAGCCCAATGGACAAATCAACCACCGGTTTTATGGCAGGGTTTAGGACATCCGAACAGACACCGTTTGATATAGAAATGAGGTTCACCATGAACAAACTGCTTTCCTGCCGCTACAATATGGATACCAACCGGGTGGAAGCCCGGTTCGAGGATGGCACCACTCTTGCCATCGACTGCATCGCCATGGAGGACAAGTACGGCAGCACCCCGGCACAGCGGGCAGAGCTGGACTGGCTGCTGTATAACAAGCCATTATACAACACCGCAGTCAAATCATCATCTATGCTTAAATGCAGAGGTGATTACAACGAAAACACAGTTCAGAAAATTTGCAGTTCTTAAAACTATTTCCTCGAAAATAGGTGCTTACCTTCATAAAATCGATGCTGTTCCACAAGAAGATGATTTGGATTTTGACGATGAGGAATGGATGGACTATCCAGTAAAACCAACTCTTGCCCACGTCATCCTTGATCTGCTGCTCTCCCCTACATACCGTCTACCCAAAACTGTAACCGCAGTACGCATCTACCGAGATAAAAACATATTCTCCGTCTGTCCAAGGTGCGATGTCTGCATAGAGCGAGAATACCAAGGGTACTGCCATCGATGTGGACAGTATCTCGACTGGTCAAAACTGGATGATGCAGAGGAAATCTTCATAGGATGGGACGGCGTGGAAGATGATGATTAACCATCTCGCTACGCCACATCATTATGATGTATGCCACCAAAATGCCAATCCACCCGCCCATCGTATTACCGAACACATCATCGAACTCTGCGATGCCAAGTCCCGTAATATACTGGGTGGTTTCAATTGCCACAGACATCACGAAGGGAATCAACAGCACCCACTTTTTCTGAAACCACCTATACAGCCCCGTTCCAAGTGGAATAAGCAGCCAGATGTTATTGATGTCCCCCACTCTCACAGATTGCTCTTTCAAGAACTTCCCTGCATAGGAAAAGAGGACAAAGTTCATTCTTGCATCTCCTGACTCACGAAACATCAGTGTTTCATAAAGAATGAAAGCTATATAAACAGTCGTCAGTACTACGCTTAAACTCTTCGGAAGAACAATCATCAGCAAACAGACCACACATCCAATAACAACTACCATGCATGGGAAGCCATTCAGAAGGTTGTCCACACACAGCATAATGTTGCCGTTTCTCTCAAGCAGAAGGTTCACCTTGCCACTGCGTTTGATGCCGTACTGCCCTTTAGACAATGCCTTTGGATTGCCATTCTCATCAAAATACATATCCGTATCTGCTGTGCCATCTCTATGGTAGGTACATTTAAGAATAGTATATCCTGCATTGGTAGGGGCAGGGTTGCCATCTGCGTCAAGATAAGTTATCTGCCCGGTGTATCCTTGCTCGTTGCGCTGGTAAAACTCGCCATACTTACCAAGCGAGGACCTTACAGGATTACCATCTGTATCGAAATACTGTTTCCCGACAACGGTACCATTTATATCACGCTGATATGTCATAATCGCATATCCAGATGAAGTACATACCGCATGACCGTCTTTATCGAGGAAGGCAAGGCTAATGTCCTTACCTTCAGCATTATACCCACGACGAAGCCCATAGTATCCGCCGGAGCACTGTACCTGCTGTCCATTCAAATCATAGAAGAAATCGTCATAAGCCCTGCCGTCAACCTGCGTTCTGACAATAGTAGAATATCCGTCACTACGTATTATTGGATTACCTTCGACATCAAGATATGTGATCACCGTACTCGTTTCATCGTATTCATACGATAATCCATGAAAATTTTCATACCTTGCCACAGGGTATCCGTTTGCATCAAGATAACGTTCCTCCACAACTCGACCGTCATCATCCTGCATTCTGCACACGGTTGCATAGCCCATATCAATGGCATTTGTGATTACCCCATCAGGATTCACATGGCTTGTGCTGATCACACTTCCATCTACGGTTTCTCGGATACTCAATTCTGAGGCAGTGTATCCTGCATCGTGGTCTACATCAGCATCTGGCAACAGTGCCAAGATGGAAAGAAGGATAATAGATACAATCAGCAGCATTCCACATTCTCGTTTTAGGCTTGTACTCAAACTCCATAACCCCGACTCTTGATAGTCTCCACAACCTGTGTCACATACTTCTGGCAGGTGTCATGGTCAGGTGCTTCCACCATCACACGCACGACAGGCTCAGTGCCGGACTCACGGACAAGGATACGACCGGTGTCACCCAGTGCTTCGGCTACGGCCTGGACTACTGCCTGCACTGCTTCGTCGTCCTTTGCAGCTTTCTTGTCGGTCACGCGAACATTCTCCAGAACCTGCGGGTAGATCTTCAGCGGCTCAGCCAGCTTGCTCATGGGCAGTTTCTTGGCAAGCATGACCTCCATCATCTTCAGACTGGTCAGAATACCGTCACCGGTGCTAGCGTACTTAGAGAAGATGATATGACCACTCTGCTCACCGCCAATACGGCAGCCGTTCTTGGCCATGTACTCGTAGACATACTTGTCACCCACTGCGGTCTTGGCGTAGCCGATGCCCTTCTCATCAAAAGCCTTGTACAGACCGAAGTTGGACATAACCGTGGTAACGACGGTATTGGTCAGCAGCTTGCCACGTTCCTTCATGTAGCAGCCGTAGATGTACAGGATATGATCACCAGTGATGACATTACCCTTTTCATCCACACACAGGCAACGGTCAGCATCGCCGTCATAGGCGAAACCAATATCCAGACCCTTCTCTACCACGAACTTCTGCAGACCCTCAATATGGGTAGAGCCGGCATTGTTGTTGATGTTCAGACCGTTCGGCTGTGCATTGATGACATAGGTATCGGCACCCAGCGCATCAAACACAGACTTAGCAATATTCCAGCTTGCACCGTTGGCGCAGTCCAGACCAACCTTGACACCCTTGAAGGAGTAGATACCGAGGCTGATCAGGTAGCCCATATAGCGGTTGCGGCCGGACACATAGTCCACCGTGCAGCCAATGTGTTCCCGGTGAGCGAAAGGCAGCTCCGACCAGTCCTGATTGAACACATGGAGCTTGCCGTCAATGTAATCCTCGACTAACAGCAAGATCTCCTCCGGCATCTTCTCGCCATAGCAGTCGATCAGCTTGATGCCGTTGTCGTAATACGGGTTATGGCTTGCGGAAATCATGATACCGCAATCGAAATCATCCACCCGGGCGATGTAGGCCACACTGGGCGTAGTAGTAACGTGGAGCAAATAAGCATCCGCACCAGAAGCGGTCAGACCTGAAACCAGACTATACTCGAACATATAAGAGCTGCGGCGGGTATCCTTGCCAATGACGATGCGGGCAGGCTCGTTGTTGCCGTTGCGCTCGCGCAGGGCGTTGTAGTACCAGCCCAGAAAACGGCCGACCTTGTAGGCATGGTCAGCAGTCAGCGTGATCCCAGCTTCGCCACGGAAGCCATCGGTTCCAAAATACTTTCCCATTATAGTTTTTTCCTCATCCAAAGATTGAATTAACGAATATATGCTTTAGCCGAGATAGACTCTCGTTGCCTGCTGCTCACCACGGAGAGGCAGCATATTGGGATGGCGTAGCCATGCTATTGCACGGCCAGATACTTACATTAACGCGAATGTATGCTCCTCAAAGTCGCTTGGGCTTTTGGTCTTATAGTATTCTTCTGCGGCATCACAAATCTTTTCTGTTAGATATTTGATATCAATTTGGGCGGTGTTCTTCACTAAACCATCTGGCTGTTTTTCAATTCCGTACTTATATCCAAAGGATGCTTTACCTTCTACAGCACCTAATCCATCTGACTAAAAGGGATAACCAGATTATTTAAAAATCCCATCTTCTAGCAATCCGTATTTTCTTGCCGCTTGATCGTATATGTTTCCTTTAGGCCCTGGCATACCGTATAGAGCGGTATCCAACCCAGGGCTTTCAGTTTAGTTGTATCCATTAAGGCAAATGTAGCCTTCGACACCGCTAAGTTATTTTCGATTTCAAATTTCACTTTCTGATTCGAAAGGGTCGCAAGATACTCAGCATATCCTCGAAGTGTTCTCCCATCATCATCATCGGATATATTGTAGGCCTCACCGTCTACTCCATCCAGAAGAATCTTGATTAGAGCACTTACTGCATCTGCAATATAAACATAAGAGTAGCGTTGTTTGCCATAGCTTTTCATCACTATCTCATCGCCTAAAACCGCTTTGTCCATGAATTGGCTCATTGCTTTTGTATCTTTTTTCTTGTCTGGGCCAAAAACTCTTGCAAGTCTTACAATGACAGCATCAATTCCGAACCGTTGACGATAAGATTGTGTCAATGCTTCACAGGTACGCTTTGCTTCGTTATAGCCAGCTCTTGCTTGATTGCAATCTATATATCCGCAATAGTGTTCGTCCATTGGTTTCTCGGTGCCCTGACCGTATATTTCAACACTCGATGCAAGTAAAAAACGAGCCTTCTTCTCAACTGCCAGTCTCAGCAGGTTGTTACATCCATCTATATTGGTCAGAATCGTTCCGATCGGATCTTCTGCATACTGTTTCGGATGCGTGTTAGATGCAAGATGAAGAACAAAATCCACATCTCCTGTATAATCTATCGGATTGCAGACATCGACCGCCAAATTCTCCAGATAATCATCGGACACTCCTCCTCTTCGTGAGAGTGAAACAACCTTAATTGTGTTTCCGAAACAATTTGTGCGATAGCGCAAAACCTCTATCAAGAATGACCCTATAAAACCGGTGCCCCCGGAAATCAGTAGAACCTTATTATTAAATCTACTCCAATCATATGGTAGTGATGCAACTCGTTTCACCGCTTCCATTTCAAGATTATTCATTTTATCCATCCCTCATTCTTAGCGCTCAAAAGAGCCTTGAAAATCTCAATATCCTCAACTGTCGTGATTTTAAGGTTTTTCTCTGAACCCTTAGAAAAATACGTTTTCTTTCCCAGAGCCTCCATCAACGAACATGAAGCCGCCGTGTTCGTAATGCCAAGTTCTTTTGCCCTCATGTGAGCATCCCACAAATCGCTCAATCTATAAGAATGCGGTGTCTGCGTTCTCTGAAGATTTTCGCGTGGAATAGATTTGTCCGAATCTATCTTATTTTCAGAAACAAAAACAACCTCAGTGCATGGAATTGTTGCTACAGCTGAGCCATATTGTTTTTGTTTAACGAGATTATCAGTGATAATATCCTGACTAATCATCGGACGATTACCATCATGGACAATCACAACATCGTCGTCCTTATGATTTTCTCGAATAGCTTTCAAACCATTAAAAATCGATTCCTGACCGGTGGCACCACCTGTTACAACATACTTCAGTTTCGTTATATTAAATTGCTTTGCATACGCCCAGAGGATTTGATTCCATCCTTCCAAAATAGCAACACAAATCTCATCAATATTAGGGTGCTGCTGGAAAGCTTCCAACGTATAGATAATGATTGGTTTATTATCAACATTTAGAAACTGCTTTGGAATATCCTGATGTGTACGGGAACCTATTCCACCCGCTGTTAAAATTGCAATATTTGCCATATCTATGTCCTTTCTATCACTTGATATTACAGCCAATAGTTTATTTCATTCGTGCAATAATAAAATCAGCAACATCTTCCGATGCATTTCCGCCTGGGACAAATCCTAGTGAACTCTGAAAAGAGATAACTTTTTGCATATACTCTTTTGGCTTAAAAGAACAGATATTGTTTATAAGTTCATTAGTTGTGGTAGAAACACTGAACGGAAGTTTTTCCAATTCAAAAAGATAGCTACGTTCTTTTGCGTAATCATCAATATCGCTGGCGTAAATTAGAACTTTTTTGCCCGCAATCATTCCATCAAACATACAGCTGGAATAATCCGTAATTAAGAAATCGCTAGCCAAAATCAAATCATTAATCTCAGAATATTGCGTGCCGTTAAGAATATCATCACCACATTGAATTGATATATCTTCATTTTTAATATTTGGATGAAGCCGAAGAATAAATTTCCACTTATACCCAGTTTCTTTAGTTATTGCGGAAATGACGTTATCATATCTCATATCATATGGTGCCAAACTTCCATTAGCACGAAATGTAGGCGCATACAAAATGAAATGCGTTTCTTCTGGAACGTTATAGAAGGAGCATATTTTTTTGTGAACGCTATCAGCATTTTTAAATAGTGAGTCTTCTCTCGGAAGGCCCTTTTTTAATATTTCCCCCTCATACCAAAAGTATTTTCTATACAGGTCTTCCGACCAATCAGAATTGGCAAGAAATAAATTTGCCATATTCGAATCATTTATTGCAGAACGAACATAGGCTTGACCGAGCGCATCGACACAGGCCCCTTCAGCACCTTTAAGTCCAATTCCTGCATGCCATGTTTGAACATAATATTGCTTTTTTCGTTTTCGCATCCACAACGGTTTTCTGCAATTATCAACCCAAATTTTTGCCGTTGCCAGTTCATACAATGACTTAACAGACCCTTTTTTAACGACACGAGCATTATTAATTTTAGTTTCTTCGTCACAAAGTAACCACACATAATCCAATCTGTTGTCCTTTTGATCCATCGCCTCAAAAATATACATCGGATTATCACTATAATATTTCCCGTAATAGCTGCTAAAAACCACCTTGTTTTTCTTTATTGGGAAAAAGCCGAAAAAACACAATAGACCCCTACAAATTATCGAATGAACATCCATTTGGAATCCTCCCCTTGCTAACGTAGCCCAAAGTGAACATTTACTTTTTCAAGCATTTTAGTGCCAATCCTATATTATCTTTGTACATGAATATTCCCGCTCCAATCAATACAACTTGACCCAAATAATGACCACCATCAATCATCAAGCATGCTTGTATACATATTACAATCCAAAACCCGAAAAGCCTCGGTAAACTTATTCCCTCAATTTCCTGTTTGGCGGATATATACCGAAGTAAAAAAATAAGGAAAGATGATATAGCCGTAGCAATCGCGGCTCCTTGGGCACCGATTATGGAGACTAGTGCAATATTGAATACAATATTTGTCAAGGCTCCAAACAGTGTAGATGTACCCAAAGCCTTTGTATTCTTTTCTGCGCTTAGAATTGGGCCTACCATCCCTGCTGACGCACTAAATACAGTAGACAGTAATAGAAAGGGAACATATTCCCATGCCGAATAGAAATCTTTAGCATACAAAACCCTTGCGATTACTTTTGTAAATAGAATAAGTGCCATGCAAGCTATTCCAATGATCAAATTAATTGTTTCCAGCATTCTGGTATAAAATCGACGATAGCCTTCCTTTTGATATTCTTTGATAGCTGAGATTTGCCATGACTGTGTAAAAATAGATTGAAAAGTACTTAAGATTGAAGGTATCTTATACGACACAGAATATATTCCATTGATTGAGACTCCGCAAAGCCATGTAACAATATACCTATCCGACGCATTGTTAATCCACCATCCGATAGTATTTAATATTAACGGAACAGAATAATAAACCAATCGCTTTTGTAAGTCATAATCATCCTCATTTTTCAAATATCTGATAATTTCTATTTTCCAGAAAAGATATATTGCCGCAATGCTCTGCCCTAAAATGTAAGACAAAAAGAAGCCTGGTAAGCCTATATGCCAGATGGCTAAAAATAACACATTTGTAAATACCATTACAACTGTGCTAATTACGCCGGCAATTCCCATGTACTTTACCAATTCAAATCCTTTCGCGCATTGGACAGCGTATTGATAAAGCACGTTGGAAACGAAATACAAAAAAATCAGTAATTCATATCCTGAAAAGAGTGGAAATATATATAAGATTGTATTTGCCCAAAGAGCCAACGCAAATATAGCTGTTCCCACCGCGATATATTTAAACCCCAATGTAACGATTGTGTTGGGATTTTCTTTGTCGCTCATCAAAAATCTTGTGACACCCTCGTAAACATTCAATGTGAGAATGGGCATCAGCAGTTGAATTGTTGTCGTAGCCAAATCATAAATTCCGTATTCACTTGTGCTAAGGATATTTGTGTAAAACGGCACAAGTAGAAAAACAAGGATTCTTGACGAAAAACTACTTATCGCAAGGAAGCCGGTATTTTTTATCAGGTATTTGTATTTGTTATCTCCCATAAATCAATTCCTCTTTAGTCTACTTGCACAAGAGAAAATTTTACTCACAATGCGCTGCACCATATATAAATTCGACTTTACCGCGAACAGAATAAACTTTTCATACATCCTAAGATGACTGCGCATTCTTTTATTTTCGATATACTTTTTATAAAATTCATCTTTTTTCAGTTCAGCAAGATAATTGCATTTTTCATCAAACTTATCATTACTCTTTAACACATTTTTTGCTGTTCTGTAACATTCATTTCCCGCATATTCGCATGCCTTATCAATTAGCAGGATTTCATATTCATCTTGCCACTTTTGACTGTATGCCATCAACCGTCTACAAACGATTTTAAGTGATTCAAATTGTGCCGGGTTGTAGTAGTGTGTCATACTCTCTGCATGTTGTCGATAAAAATACAATGGAGCTTGTAGAATACAAAATGATTCGGATCGATCGACAAGAGGAATTGATTGAAAAAGATCTTCACCATATCCAACTCCCACACCATTGTCATAATCGCGTAAGTCAATCAGTGAGCTATGTATACACTTAAAACACATATTATTGAACATGTGTGTTCCACAAAATGCCATCAAAAAACCATTTTTCTGATTTCCCTCTAAAATGGTACCGTTCTTATAGGGATAATTATTTAGCTTCAATTTGAAATCAGGCTGCAATGATGCGTTAAAGATTACCATCTGAACAGATTTCTTTTCTATCTGACTGTAAATAGTTTTCAAGGCATTTCCACAGAAATAGTCATCCGCGTCTAGAAACAAATAGAATTCCCCGTTAGCGTTTTCAATTCCTGTCCGTCGCGCAAAAAGGAGACCTTGATTTTTCTGGTGGATAACCGTTATAAGACGCGGATGTTCCTGGGCATATTGATCACAAAGTATTCCGCTTGAATCTGTCGAGCCATCATCAACCAAAATGAGTTCAAAGTCTTTAAATGTCTGGTTCAAAACAGACTCTATACACTCAGGTAGGTATTTTTCCTGATTATATACTGGAACCAGAACGGAGAAGAACGGCTTTGAATCTAATTTTTTAACGTCCATTTGTTTTTGCCTCTCACATTCAAGTAATCAATCATTTCTTTTGCAACAGTATCATAACGGAAAGTCTGTATATACTTATCACTCAACTCTGCTGCGACTGGAGATTTCCCTAATCTCTCGATACCATTCGCTACTGCATCTGGAGAGGCTTCATCAACGAATGCAACAGTATCTTTGTAATCCATTAGATATTCAACCTGACCACCTGTACACGGGCATACAATTTTGCATCGTGCTAATAGAGCCTCCGGGAAAACAATGCCAAATGGTTCACTCGGATTCAGCGACACAAATATCTCCGCCTTTGAGTAGTAAGTCACTAAATCCTTCTGCGAAACCCGTCCAAGAAAATGTACATCCAAGTTATTTTTGGCAACATACTTTTCTAATTTTTCTTTGTCTGGTCCATCTCCGGCTATATAGGCTTTATACGGCATACCCCCATCTTTGAGAACTTTCATCGCCCCGAGCAGATTTCCAATACCTTTTGCTGATACGAGCCGACCTGTATATAGAATCGCACCTTTTTCTTTGGGTACCTCGGTGTTTAAAATAGCGCTATAATACTCCGATGTTACTCCGAGATGAAAAACTTCATTCGTTTGAATCCCAAAAAATTGGTCATTTACCATTTTAGTGAAATAGCTATTTGCAAATACGTAATGAGATTGTTTGGCAATTAATCGCTGATAAAGAGATGCCGCCTCAGATTTTAATTTTCCATAATAGCTTTGATTAAAGAAACCGTGTAAAAAGTAAATTCTGATGGCATTTTCCTTACAAAATCTCCAATACTTTGCATATTGCAACGATGCCAAAATTATATCTGGGCTTTCTTCTTTAATGATTTTTCTTGCAGAGATAGCATTTATCATCCGAACTGGTACACCATTTTTTTCTGAATCAGCGTTTTTTTGATTTGTAATAAGTACAACTTCCCATTCGTTATGCTTAAAGCCAGCAGCAAGTTCCTCATCAAATACCGCAACTCCGCCAAAATAGGTCTTTGTTGTTACTGGGCCTAATATTGCAATTTTCATTTCGTCGTATCCTTCATGATTTCTTCAAGCAGTGTCATATATTTTTTCGCAGCAACGTTCCAATCAAATGGATCCAACACACTCTTATCAACTCTCATCTTATTTTCGTCACACGCATAGTCAACAAGTTTCTGTGCCATTCGCTTGTAATCCCTTTTAGGGAAGGTATAGCCAGTTTCATCCTTTTTCACAACCTCTGGAAGCCCACCAATATTAAAGCAGAATACAGGAATGTCAGATTTAATAGCTTCGCAAACAGAAATTGAAAGATTCTCGATTTCGGACACATTGATTAATCCACAATAGGAGCCGTATGGAATTATACTATGCTGCCCCATAAGACGAACGTTTGGCATCTTTTCCAGTCGCTTAGCAACGCTCTTATCTATAGCCTTCCCGTATATGTTAATTCGCACTTGTTGATCAATATTATAGATATACTTAGCAAGTCTGATGGCATTTTTGTATTTTCTTGTATCTATATTACCGACCATCACATATGTTTTTGGATAACATCTGTCAGCCTCACACGGCTTAAAATCCATTCCGTTCCGTATAAGGATAGATTTGCTGTTATATCTTTTTGTGAAGTTCTCCATATATATGGAGACATTAGCCACTGCCTCCGCGTTTCTGATTGTTCTTTTATACAGTGGCATAAAATAAAAGCTTTTAATAAAAAATTCCGCATTCACCCAGCGGGCATCAGGCCAATTTCCATGATATGTGTGAATATACGGAATATTTGCTTTTTTTAACAAATAGCCAAGATGATCATCCGAATAGCCCACAAAACTGCTATCGCATCGATTCTCTTCTTCTTTTAGTGCAAGTAGAAGCTCCTGCTCACTCTTGCATTTCAGAACGGAAATATTCCGCTTCGTATTATCATAGTTTCCTATTTCTAATGTAAAGACTACAACTCTGTCAAATCGAGAGGCCCATCTATCTACAAAGTATTGCGTAGCCAGCGTAGCACCTGTATAGTTTCTCCCCCACTTTTTTGTTAGTACAACCAATGTTTTTTTCTTCACTGTTTTATCACCTCATTGCATAGCTTTTCCTTTTGAGGGTAGCATAATCAGTGCAAGCAGTAAAAACAGCACTCTATAATTACCAAGGTCCAACAATAACATTGGAAGTATTACGCATGATATTGTTGCACCAAATCGCTTATTTGAAAATAACGGCCCAAAAGTATAAAGATATGCCGTTAACACAAAAGCCCCTCCGTCAAGCAATAGAGAAACAATAGTATTGTGTGTCGGATATGGCAGTAACGATTGATATGCAAGCCATCCATTTCCCCAAAATGGCTTTTGACTGATAAATTGTATTGCTTTTCCCCAAACATAAACTCTATTGTCATCCTTCATCGTGGCATTGATTTCGAGTGTGTGCTCTCGACCAAGAACCTGTGCGGCAAGAGTATACAGTTCATTTATAATGCTATTAATTATATCCGGGGTCGCCAACAGTAGGATGCAGACAACGCTAAATGTAATAATGCAGCACCCAAAAAGCACAGGAGATTTTTCTTTCAATTTCAATAAGAGCTTAACAAAGAAATAAAGTCCTAAACACAATAATGCGGTTCTAGACATTGATAACACAGTTGCTATACTCAGAATTAAAATTCCGTTTCTTTTGTATGTTGGATTCTCTACAAATACATCTATTATAAAAAGCAGCGCAAGGCAAAATGTCATATATTTATTGGGGTCGCTAAAGAATCCATTAAGACGTACTTCGTCAGAATAAATATAGACATTGGTGGAGATAAAGGAGCTCATATAGTTATGAACTCTTCCAAGTTGTATCATGGCAAATACAATTATTGCATTGTACAACGTCACTTTGCATATTCGAATTATTGATTCCGAAATCAAATTCATATCGGGTTTTGTGTTTAGGACTACAACAATCAAAAGTATTGAAACAAAGTATCGTACAACTTCCAGGATTTCATTGGTCTTCATCCCATGAAAAAGAAAAACCAGAAAGACTGATGTAATAAAGATTAGTAATCTAACCGGAATCGCGACATGACCTCTTTTATTTATAAAAACATATGCAAATGAGAAAATAATTATCCAATCATAAAATCGCAAACCAGCAAACGAAACACTTGAATAGACAAATCCATTAAGAAGCAAAACCACAAACAGTTCGGAAAAACGATAGCCGTGAAGCGTTTGCAAAACGAGTTGAGCAGTAACACATACAACAAACAACAGAGGATTAGCCATAAACGCAAAGGGTGTCAGCAAATACAGTATTGCCGATATGAGTCTATCTCCTTTTCTATTCTTATATAAAACACTCTCTTTGCTCATCAAATCTCTCCTCAAATTTCCTGACTCCACAGCCATTTACTTCCTCAGCACTTTCTCAAACATAAACTTCCGCAGCCAATTCGGAGCCAACGATGATCCGCTACGAATCACACAACTCTTAATGTACTGTCCTACTCCAATGAATCTCTGTTTCTTCATAAATTTGAACAGCCTTGCCTGTGTCCTGGCGTACTTCCAACCGGCTCTTCTTAAATACATATCCGAGCCTGCCCGCATATGGAGCAACGGTTCTTGAATGTTATAGCCCTGATACCCTGTCATCAGCATCCTTAGCCAGAGGTAATAGTCCTCCAGTAAGTAGAAATCTTGATAGGAGCCAACTGCTTCGACTGCGGACTTTTTATACATCACACAGGGGTGATTAAACGGATTACGCTTCTTTGCAAACTCTACAATTTCTGCATTCGTCTCCGGCGGCACCCGTTTCGTATCAACGGTGTTCGGATCAGTGGTAAACTCCTCCACAATGCCGGAGCAAATGCTCACTTCCGAATGTGTGTTAAACACAGCAATCTGTTTTTCACAGCGATTCGGGTACGCAATGTCATCACTGTCCATTCGGGCGACCAACTCATTTTTGCAATACTTGATTCCCTCATTCAGCGCATTGCCAAGCCCACCGTTTTTCGCAAGTCGGACAACATTTAATGTGTCACCCATCTCCTGCTGCTTTGTAGCAATCACGCCATCTAGCTGTTCGTTCAGCGGTCCATCACATACCAGCACAAAATCATTTGTGGAGATCGTCTGCGTTTGTATGCTCTCTATCGCCTGCTTCAGATACTCCGGCTTCTCTTTGTGATAAACCGACATAAGAACGGAGTATTCTCTGTATTCCACAACACTCATCGTCCCTCTCCACATATCAAAGATTACAGCCCAGACTCATCTCAAAGAGTCTGAGCCGTTTATTCCTTATAAAGCTCTACTAATCGTCCTCAGCAGTGTGAGCCACACTGCTGCTATGTCTCTTGTACCGCTGCATTGGGTCCCCACTACGCTCTAAATTGCACCATTTTTGACGCTATGGTAGCCCCCGTCTTTAGTCCTGATAGTACTATCACCTGCCACGGTAGCTCATGTGTTTATTCCGGGTTCCACTCATCCACGCCATCGTAGCTTCCTTGTTTATGCCGGATTACCCCAGACGAATGAGCATAAGATCATCAGTACCAACCTGTTATCTCCAAGACCGGGATGAAATCGCAGATGATGTTATCATCGTCAAGTCCCGAAACCGCTATGTAAAAGTCACCGCAATCTCGGTACATCCCCTCACAGTGCCATCTGGCATAAACCCACGAGCTACGGTCGCATCCATAAAAGTGCTTTTTCAGGGCGTAAAAGCCTCAATTTGACCTCATTTTGCCCGCTCTCACGCTCAATCTCTCGGCATTTTGCACTACTAGAAGCAGTATTTCAGCTTTATACCGGTCAATTTACCAACTTTCTAACGCCACGCCACCGTAAGAGGTGTATTTATGCCTGACTCCACTCTGGAATTTTTTCAATTTTTAGCAATTCAAAATGTACAAAAGTGTCGATATTTAGTGGTTTTCTCCACTCATTGCGGTGGTCTGGCCCTCGAAAACTCCCTCGGTACTTTCAGGCATAAACAGGATCTTCACGGTTGCCAGCATGATCTTCAGGTCCTCCACAAGGCTTGGGTGGGCGATGTACATCAGGTCCATCTGCAGCTTATCATACGGTGTCGTGTTATATTTTCCGTACACCTGTGCATAACCGGTCAGACCGGCCTTGGCCTGCAAGCGCAGGGCGAATTCCGGCATCTCCTCGCAGTACTGGGCGGCAATTTCCGGGCGTTCCGGGCGGGGGCCGACGATGGATAAATCACCCCGGAGGATATTCAGCAGCTGGGGAAGCTCGTCCAACCGGCAGGCACGGATGATATGGCCGACTTTTGTGACGCGGTCGTCCTTGTCGCCGGTGGAGAGGCGGGCGACACCATCCTTTTCGGCATCCACCCGCATGGAGCGGAACTTCAGGATCTCAAACTGCCCGCCATCCTTAGTCAGACGCACCTGCTTGTAGAATGCCGGGCCGCCATCCGATTTGACCGCAATGGCAGTGATGAGGAACAGCGGACTGAGAACGACCAAGCCGATCAGAGAAATAATGATATCCACGGCCCGCTTGATGAACAGATATTCCGGGCTGGCCATATAGCGGCCGACACGCAGCATGGGCAGATGGAACATGTGCATCGGCCATGCGCCGCTCATGATGACATCGCCCACGCGGGGGATGACGAACATGTTGATGCCCTGACCGACACAATATTTCAGGATAATATTTCGCTCGTGGCTGTGGACACCGCTGACAAAAACAGTCTCCATGCCATCCAGAACACTTAGATCAGCAAGACAGTCTTCGGCACTCATGGTCAGCTGCACATTATATTTGTGGTTCAGACCATATTCGTTGATGAGCTTTTCCATGCCATGACGCTCATCGTAAATGATGGCTGTCCGCTGTGGCGGGAACGTCTGGTAATACCATTTGTGCGCACAGGACGCCCAGACAGCCGCCATCACAAGCTGCCCTGCAATGGCTGCGATGCCGGGCCAGAGGTTGCAGAGCTTCGCCGCCATCAGGCAGATGACGATATAAAGAATGCCATCCGTTGCCATGGCCGCAAGGAGCTGTCCATAGACCAGCTCGGAGATCCGCTGCATCGACATCCAGAACGCATCGTAGACTTTGCCCAGCGTGATATACAGCACAAAAAAAAGCGCAAGGATGGCCAGATTGCCCTTCCATGAAAACTTCGTGTACACCTGCTCGGAATAATACAGGAACCAGCATGCCGCAAACGGCAGCTCAATCATCAGGACGTCCAGAATCTTTACGACCCGCAACATCACATCATGTTGAAATTTCGACATAACTTCCTCCCGATTTTCCACTCTTGACTTTTGCAGAATTGTAACCTTCATTCTCCCCACCGATGGTTCACGGAGAGCCGCCGATGAGGAGAGTGCAGCCTACAATCGCTGATGACGGGCAGAGGCCCTGCCCGGGAGAAAGTCACTTAACCGCAAGCGGCTTATCTCCCGGGGCATCGACCGAATTAGGCCTTATGGGTCAGCAGGATGATGGTGCCGGACTTGGGCATCTTAAAGGTCAGCTTGCCGTTGACGACAACGGCCTTGATGGCGACCCAGTTACCGTTTGCGTCCTGATACAGAACAACAGCGGTATCGCCGTCCTCCATGCCGGTGACAGTCACGGCAACCTCGCCGGTCTTGGAATCGACATTGACGTCGCCGACAGCGCGGATGCTCAGATCCTCGACGGTCTCGACGCCGGCAACAGCAGCAGCCTGTGCGACAGTCTCCTTGCCGACGACAGCGGCCAGCTTCTCCTCGGTGTTGCCCTCGGTAGAAACGATGGTCTTGTAGACCACCTTAGTGGTCTCGCTGGCATCGTCGGAAGAAGGAGCAACAATGGTAGAAGCGGTGTCGGAACCGCCAGTGATGCTGGGAACAGTAACGCCCGTTGCAGCGAAAGCAGAGACGCCGACGACCGTAGCCATCGCCACTGCGGCGACTGCCATTACGAATTTCTTTTTCATACAGTTAACCTCCATTTTATTTTTGAGCATTGCCCGATTTCTCGTGGCTGTGCTCTTTATAATAGTAGCCGGACTTGTAGTAGCGGTTATAATACATGCTCGACTTACTATTCACCTCGGCACGGTTCAGCACGACGCCCAGCAGCGGCACTTCTGTGCGCTGCAGGAGCTGGACCGAGTTGCCCACGAGCTTACGGGGCGTTTCGCCGCTGCGGACGACCAACACGGTGCCGTCGCAGTGGGTGGCGATATTCAAAGCGTCGGCCACGCTGCCAAGCGGCGGCGTGTCAACGAGGATGACTCCGAATTTTTCGCAGCACTGCTCCATCATCTGTCCAAAGCGCTCGCTTTCCAGCAGGATGGTGGGGTTGGTCACGTTTTTTGCCACCGGCAGGATATAGCCGTTGGGGATGTTGGTCTCGTAGATGACATCGTCCAGCTCGGCCTTGCCTGCCAGATAATGCACACCGCCCAGCAGATGGCCGGAGGTGGACAGGCCGTATTTCCGGCGGATCTCCGACTTGCGGAAATCGCAGTCGATGAGTAACGTGGGCGTGCCCAGCTCCGCGATCATCCGCCAGAGCTGCATGGTCACAAAGCTCTTGCCCTCGTTGGGGGTGCTGCTGGTGACCATGATGGTCTTGACGTTACTGCCGCAGAAGCTCAGGTTGACGCGCAGCTGGTTGATGGCCTCGCTCATCTCAAAGGGGAGCTGCGGCATCTTGCCGATCGTGATCTTTTTCATCTTCTTCTCCCCCTTGTCATTTGCCTGCCCAATGGAAGGGCTTTTTCTTGTCGTCGTCCCTGTCATCGCTGAAGCTGCCCAGACTCACTTCGGGGATGGTCGTCAACGGCTGGATGCCAAGATACTTGGCGACATCATCCGGCGTCTCCAATGTGTCGTTCATCAGGTACTGCACCAGCAGGACGCCGCAGCAGAGCACGGCACCCAGCAGAGCGCCCAGAGTCGTGTTCTTTGCGTAGCTGGGGCTGTATTTCTGGGAGGGCACCACGGCATCCTCCACCAGATTGGGTGTTTCGGTCTCCATGATCTTGGGCAGATAGATGCGGGCCTGCTTGACCAGCTCGTTCGCGATATCCGCCGCCCGCTGAGGGTCGGTGTCCGTGACCGTGACGGTCAGGATGCGGGTGCTGCTGGTGTTGCTGATGCTGATCTGCTTTTCCAGCTGGCGATATGTAACGTCAAGGTCGAGGTTCTTGATGACGTCCTGCAGCAGCGGGCGGCTGAGCATCAGCTCCTGATAGTCTGCCGTCAACTGGGAGCCGATCTGCAGGTCGGTCAGGTTGACGATAGAATTGTTGGAGGCCGACACCACATAGATGCTGGACGATGCCTGATACTTCGGCGTCACAAAGAAGAAGGTGAAGCCGAAGGCTAGAACAGCGCCCACCAGAAAACACGCGATGATCTGCACGATATGGCCCCAGAGCAGGTAAAATACCTCCACGAGGTCGATCTCTTCCTCCGACTTGTCATTCTGCACCAGCGTCGCGGGCGAAGCGGCCGTGGTCGGATTGAGTTCCTGTTGTTCTTTTGTCACGAATCAATAACATCCTTTCCTATTTTGTAATTCAGGTATCACTTTTTTCATAGAACAGCTGCAAAACGGTCTCCTGGCGGCTGGTCTCGTCCAGATGATAAGCCCAGAAGCCGTTTTCCACGACATTCTCACCGGCGATGGTGAGGGTGTCCAGCCGCTTATACTGTTTCAGCTTTTCCCCGATCTTTGCCGCCGTGCCGCTGGCGATGTCCGTGACCATGTAGTCGCTCAGGGCATCGTAGGCTTTGGCTGCAAATTCGGTATCCTGCTGCTTCAGTTTTTCTTCCAGGGCCGTCAGGAACTGCTGCTGGCGGCGCATGCGGGCGATGTTGGTTTGGTCGTCGATGTGATGGCGGCTGCGCACATAAGTCAGCGCCTTCTGCCCGTCCAGCGTCATCGTGTCGCCCTGTACAAGGGACGGGTCAATCTCCGAGAAGTCCGAGGTGATCGTCAGGGTCACGCCGCCCACAAGGTCGGTGACGATGCCCACGGCATCCATGTTGAGCGCCAGATAGCCGTTGATGGGCTGGTCGTCCAGCAGCATGGAGACGGCGAGCTCGGTGTTCTCGCAGCTGTTTTTGCCGCCGTTGCCGTAGTAGTGGGCCAGTGCGATCTGCTCGTCCGCGTAGGCGGATACCCCACCCAGAACATCCAGAACGGGGACTTTTGTAATGGTGTCACGGTTGATCTGGAGCATCTGCCAGGTCTGGTTGGCGTTATCCACTACCAGCACGATCTGGACATCTGCCTGACCGCCGCCCTCATAGCTGTCCACGGCCACGGCCTTGCCCTCTTTGTCGATGCCCATCAGCAGGTAAGTTTCCAGCTCCTGGCGCTGCTGCCAGGTCTGGCCATTATAGGTAACTTCCTTCAGTTCGTCGGAAGTAGCGATGACTTCGCGGCCAACTTCGTCAGAGCCGGTGGAGTACTGCCCGTTTTCCCAGAGGTGGAGAGCCAGACCGCCGCAGACCAGCAGGCACACCAGCACCACCAGCACCACCACGGCCTTCACGGCATCTTTTTTGTCAAAACGCTTTTTCTGACGGTATTTCACTCTGTCACGAGATGAGGCACTGTCAGCATCCGGGCGTTCTCGTCCATCCGGTCAAGGAATTTTTCGCCCAGCTTGCGCAGTACCATCTCTCTTCCTCCTTTCAGATTCGGCGGGCGGCTCGTCGTATTGTGGCAGTCGCTTCCCAGCAGGGGAGTCGAGGTCAGCTCCAGAAGCTCCAGCCCCTGCTTCCGGGACCGCCAGTGCAGCAGCGTGTCCGCGTTGACCTGCAAAGCAATGGGGAGGGAGGCCAGCTCTTTCAGCCTGCGGCGGTTGTTGCTGCTGAAGCAGAACCGCTCCGGGTGGACGAGCACCACGTTGAAGTGCAGATCCAGCGCAAGCACCGTCACGGCCTCGGTCTGCTGGTCCGTCCACTCCGAAAAAGGCATCTCCAGCATCAGGGTCCGGGTGTTCTCGATGCAGAGCCGCTCCGGGTGATGCTCTTCCACGCCCCGGAAGTAGGCGACCTCGGCAGCTGGGAGGATGCAGGGCAGATCATCCTGCGCCCCGACAGCTTCCCGCAGCTGTTCCAGCGCCATGGCCCGCCGCTCCAGATACATGGTCACGCTGTTCTGCCCGGCGTAGTAGTGCGAGGTCGCGCAGACCTCTGCCACGCCCATCTCCGCCAGCCTGTGCAGCATCTCGATGGACATCTCCACGCTCTTGCTGCCATCGTCCATCCCCGGCAGGATGTGGGCGTGCATCTCTACAAGGCCGCCTGCACTCATTTTCCGCATCCCCTCCTTCGTGTCGTTCTGATAAGGCCAGAAACGGTATCTTCCATTGAGGTAATGGAGGATACCGCTTTTTATTCTTTGTTGTCTTAATTCTCAGCCTATTTTATCATAATTCTATCTGCGCTTCAATAGCATTTCCCATAAAATGTAATGCGATAACTCGGCATAAATGTGTTATATTACGTCATTTTGTGCAAAAACAAGAGCCGCTCAGAGGGGAAAAGACCGAAATATTCCATTAAGTTTGGGATAAATGGTCAGATAGGTGTCCAACCGGGGAGATTTACAATGGCAAGACGAGGAGAAAATATTCATAAACGCAAAGATGGCCGCTGGGAGGGGCGATATATCAAAGGACGGGCCGATGGAAAAGCCATCTGGGGGTATCTTTACGGCTATTCCTATTCGGAGGTAAAGACTGAGCTGACACGCCGGAAAGCCATGTCCGGTTTTTATCAGCTGTCCGGGGCATCCATGCGCTTTTCGGAGCTGGCCGAACTGTGGCTTGCTTCCTTTGCACAGGGCGTGAAAGAATCCACACTGACGCACTATCAGTATACTCTGCACAAATATCTGCTGCCGGTTTTGGGCGATCTGCCGGTTTCTGAACTGAATGAATCGACCTTGGAGCGGCTCTTCCTGCAAATTTTGTCACCCAGTGACAACAGCCACAAGCCGTTGGGAACATCCTCTGCGCAAGAATGCCTCGGGATGTTGAAGCGTATCTGCAAATATGCGGCACGCCTCCATCTGATGCCGCCTCTGGAACTCTGTGTGAAGCTTCCACGACAGAAAAAAGCAGAACCACGGCCTCTGAGTCTGGCAGAGCAAGCCGCTCTCCGGTCATTCCTTCTGGACCCGCCCACACCCAGAAAAATCGGGGTGCTCCTGCAAATGGAACTTGGCTTGCGTATCGGGGAAGTATGCGGGCTGAAGTGGAGTGATTTCGATCTCAAGAACGGTATTCTGACGATCCAGCGTACTGTCTGCCGCATTCCCCGTGGAGACGGCCACACAAAACTCATCGTGCAGACGCCAAAGACAAGAAAATCCACCCGGGAAATTCCTCTCTCCACCGGGCTTGTCGCCATCCTTCGCAAGTTGAGCAAAGACGTCACGCCTGACACATGGTTCCTCTCAGGAACCGAAAGCCGTCCGGTCGAGCCACGCTGTTACCGCAAAAGCATCCGCTGCTATCTGAAGCGGGCTGCTCTGCGCACGATCCACCCCCATGTGCTCCGACACACCTTTGCCACCACCTGCTTGCAGGCGGGCTGCGACATCAAAACGCTGAGTGAGCTACTGGGCCATGCCAACGCAAATGTCACCTTACAGCGCTATGTCCATTCCGATTTGAATCGGAAGCGAAAAGCGTTACAGCGTGTCTACGCCCTGTCGGACAGGATATATAAAAAGTCACTCAGGGGCAGTCAAAAAGAACAAACAGCATAGCATCAAAGAAAAATTGCGTATGCCCTCCATTACCTCAATGGAAGATACCGCTTTCAGTATGGCTTGTTTTGGCCGTTAGATACATGCTTTCTCGATTTTGCTCCGGTCTGTGGAGAGAAAACAACTTTTTCGTTCTGCCGGAATAAGGTGGGGCCTGAATTTTTAACCACCCCGCCCCTGTATGTGGAAAACTTCTCGATTATCGTTTCCAAAACAAAAAGCCGGCATACCATGCGTAAATGCACGATATACTGGCTGATTTCGTTTTAGATGTGCTTCACTGTTGAAAGGCCGTTCCAACGTCAGATTCGTGTTTTTGCTGCTTTCTGCAAACTCATCCTATAGCAGGAACGCTAGATTCCTCAAGGGTCTTTTCGATACAGGTGGTCTTCCTGAACCAGAAGCAGGTTCGGATTTTCTGCGGACATCTCTACCAGCCGGTCGGTGAAGCCACTCTTGGAAAACAGAGCATATGCGATTTCATAGCCTTTGAATACGGTTGTCAGTTCTTTGGACTGGCCTTTTTCCTGCAAAGCGGAGTAAACAGCCACGTCCACAGGCTTTGCATGGTATTTGCACTCACCAAGGAAGAGCCGCTTGTGCTGGTTATCTACCGCCGCAACATCGATTTCAGTGTCTCCCTCTGTATCGTTCCGCCAGTAAGAGCCGATGCGTGACGGTGAAAAGGCGATTTTTCCTGTCCGGCACAGCTCTGCAAAAATATTCCGACAGATGCTTTCATACACGAATGCAACGAATTTCTGCTTGAAGTCCTTGTTCATCTCATCCAGAACGATCTGCTGGTTGTCCAGTTCCAGTTCGCCTTTGAATGGATACACATACCGGAACCAGAAACGGATAAAATTGTCTGAGACATAGTACAGACCTTTGCGGGAGCGCTCCGGGTTCTTCTCTGTAATCGGCACATTTTTGGTGACGAAACCAAGATTGATCAAGGTTTTCAAGTAGGGCGTGATGGCGGATGTATCCTGCTCCATCGCTATTCCGATTTTGCTCAGTTTGTGGTTGCCGTCCGAGATGGCCTTCAGGACAGAAAAATAGTTGATAGGTGTTTGGACCTCTTCATTGAGGAGGAAATCCGGCTCTTCATACAGAAATCCGTTTTTGGACAGCACAACGCTGCAAATCTGCTCCGTCAAAGGTTCATTTGTCTGGAAAAATTCCATATATTTGGGCACGCCGCCTGTGATGGCATACTGCTCTACCGCCTGCTCAAATGACAGATCCTGCGCCGCATACACATCGGTAAACTGCAGCGGCGTCAGCCGGATCTGTGCTGTTCTGCGGCCATAAAGGGGGCTGTTATACGCCAGTGCATGTTTTTTCATCATGCTGATGAGCGAGCCGCAGAGGATCAACATGACATTGTGGTCTTTCAGCACCTCATCCCACGCGTTCTGCAAGATGGACGGAAACTCCGGGTTCGTCTTTACAAGATACGGAAATTCATCTATGACAAGTACCTTCCTCTCGTCCGGGTGATCGTCTGCGACCACTTGGAACAGGTCGAGCCAGTCTGTAAATGTCACTTTACTGAGCATGGGATTTTTTGTTGTCCGGGAAAGAACTCCGGCAAATCGCTTCATGCTCTGCGCTTCGCTCTCCGTTGTTGCCAGAAAGTAGAATGCACGCTTGTCCTTGATGAATTCTTTGATCAGCGTTGTTTTTCCGACGCGCCGTCTGCCGTAGATTACTACAAAACCGCTTCCACGGTTCAGTTCGGTGTTCAGCGTCGCCAATTCAGATGTCCTGCCGATGAAATCCATACAGCCCACCTCTTTTAGTATAATCTGAATTATGATAATTTTAATTATATTGTATTCGCGGTAGGGGAATCTGTCAAGAGTCAGATGCTCTTCCAACGATAGTCCTTATGTATTTCTACCATCAAACAGCTGCCTTAACGTCAGATTTATATTCTGGGGCAACATTTGTCATTATTATTGACGCTTCTTGCCCCAAATCTCACAATGTTTAAAACTCGACCAAGAACCAGAATAGCACATCTCTGTTTTCATTTGCTTTTCCATCTTTGACTCTTTTTTTATCGCGTCCTAGCACAGCTTGTACACCATAGATTGCGAGTTTTTTGTTCAGTGTGGTTGGTTTCATTGGACGGTTTCTATACTCTGCAAATATTTTTGATATCATAATGCCTGTATATAAATATTTCCATTTCATTGGCTGATTGAGGTGTTCTTTTATCCAATCCACCAGTACCGGCATCCGATATGGTGAGATGCTCTGCTTCAGAGTGCGGTCCTTGATCTCAATTCCCATCCCAATCGCTTTTGTTGTGAACAGAAAACGCTTTTGAAGCATTCGGTCTTTGATGCAATCCTCAAGGGAATCCAGCTTCTTCCCGTACCTTGCATTGTTTTCAGAGCAGTAGTACCCGGCGGCATCACCGAACAGCTCTTTCATTTTGACAAGGTCATCACCGCCAGACATAAAGATAACGGCTTTTTCATCCGCCGGGATGTCGTGCAGTATCATTTCCAGATTATCTCGTGCGTAGAAGTACATCCGTGCAATGTGGGCATTATTCTGTGGGAGCGTATAGATACGGTCAGGCGGCGTTTCAGTGGTGGCATTCAACATCTCGTACACCTGCCCGCCGGTTGCGCTCATATAAATTACCACATGGTCTTTCTCTGCTCTTTGCAGAACTTCCAACGATAGATAGGTGTTGATGTTATAGGTGGAGAAGTCCGTGAGGTAGTGACACTCGTCAGCTACAATGTACTTGGGACTAGATAGAGACTCTTTCAGTCTGTCGGGGGCATTTCTGCAGAGCTTTTCAATGTGCTGGTAGGTCTGAATCACCAGAGCATCTTTATAGAGATGTGTTTCATCGGCAGCTTCTTGGCCGATGTCGGCGATTTCTGCTTCCATCCTGCGGCGTATCATCTCTGCATGGAGTGAGTTCAGCGGACACAGATAGAGGATAGTATCGTTCTTTTCGCCCGTCAGGAGTCTGTCAACCAACCAGCCTGCCAGTTTCTTTATGATAAACTCATTCTTACCACAGCCGGTTCCGCAGTCCAGAATCACGCGGCCATTCTCCCAGCTCTTGAAGTCCTCTCCAACGATGTCAGGCACATAGTGCTTCGACTCATCAGGCATAACCTGTGCAACACCACGAAGGACTTCAAGGTGATCCGCCTCGGTACCAGCATCCGGGTAAGCAAGCAGAGCTTTGACGATTGGTTTGCTGCGGTCTGAGGGAGGGAACATCTATGGCATCTATTCTCAGGCGCGGAGATTCCTACTCCGTTCGTTTCAAATACAAAGACCATGCTGGCCGAATCTGTGAAGGCTGGGAGAGCTTCAAAACCAAGAAGGAAGCGCAAGACCGCAAGATCTCGGTAGAGAAAGAACTTTTGGACGGCACCTTCCTCGTGCCCGATGCAATGACGGTGGAGGAAATGCTGTACAAGTGGATTCCCATTCAGTCCAGCAAGCACAAGTGGGCACCCAAGACCTACCAGTCCAATCTGGCCCTTATCCAGAACCTCATCATCCCCTCTATCGGGGAGATGCAGATGCAGAAGCTGCGGCCTTACCACATCGAGGCCCTGTACGACACCCTGAGCAAGACCCCCTGCGGGCAGTATGTGGGCGGCAAGCGGCGAGACCTCTCGCCCAAGCAGCAAAAGCGCACCCTCTCCGGCACTACCCTTCATGAGGTCCACCAACTGCTGCACAATTCCTTTCTGCTGGCGGTGGAGTGGGGCATCCTCATCAAAAGCCCCGTCCCGGTGGAAGCTCCCAAAAAGACAACCCAAGAGCGCAGCATCTGGGAAGTGGAGGAGATGCGGGCAGCGCTGGACAGCATGGAGGACCCCATCCTGCATCTGGCGGTGCACCTGACGCTGGTGGGTGCGCTGCGAGAAGGGGAGGTGGCAGGTCTGACCCCGGAGGACATCGACTTTGATGCTGCCAACGGCATGGGCACCTTCACGGTCAACCGTTCCATGCAGCGGGTGCAGAAGGACACACTGGCACAGGTGGACAAGGGCTGCATCCTCCGCATCTTCCCGGACAAGCTGGAGGGCAGCAAGACCTCCCTCATCCTGAAAGACACCAAGACCGAAGCCTCCTGCCGCACCATCTTTATGACCGCCGCCCTGCGGGAGGAACTGAAGCAGTGGCTGGAACGCTTGAAACGGGAAGAAGCCCTCGACCCGGAGCGGTACCGCAACAGCAGGATGCTGCTGCGGCTCCCCAACGGTCTGGCTGTTGAGCCTGTCCTGATTCGGAAGAAGTTCGAGAAGTGGCAGGATGCGCACCCGGAGTTCCCGCACATCGTCTTTCACGGTTTACGGCATTCCAGTGCGACCTATCAGCTGATGATCTCCGGCGGCGATGTGAAAGCCGTGCAGGGAACAACAGGTCATGCCAGCGCAAACCTGCTGGTCAACACCTATGCGCACATCCAGCAGGATTCCCGGAAGAAGCTGGGGAAGAAGTTCGAGGAAGGTTTTTATAAGCCGGTAGAACCCGAACCTCAGAGCGTTCCTGCCAAGGCTGAGCCGACCATCTCGGTATCTGCCTTGGTGGAACTTCTGAAGGATGCTGACCCGGCAGTAAAGGCGCAACTCCGCTTGGCGCTGCTCACCTGATGCAAAAAAGGGCGCGAATTGCACAGCAATTCAACGCCCTACATAATCCGATACGCAAAACACGAACCGTGCAAAAACCGTGCAAAAACCGTGCAAAAACCGTGCAAAAACCGTGCAGAGACCGTGCAAATGGCGTATAAAAGAAAAATCCCACGAGGAATCTTACGATTTTTTCGTGGGATTTTGGTGCGCTCGAGGGAACTCGAATCCCTGGCCCTCTGATTAAAAGTCAGATGCTCTACCGGCTGAGCTACGAGCGCATATTTTCAGATTTACAGATACTGCCGAATTATATTACCACACCCGCGCCAAAAAAGCAAGAGGAAAGCGCAAAAAAGTGCCTTTCCGCAGCATACAGACCCCCTCCGGGAGAGCGCCCGTTCCTTTTATAAAAGCCAGTTTTACTGTCACCTCTCTGGGGCGCGGATATTCTGGCGGCAACTTCCTCTTTACAAATGGGGCGCGAAACAGTACAATCAAAGCAGAACGCACTGTCCCGGCCCGTATGCGGCGGGGCTTTTTGATAGGAGGCTGTTTTATCATGAAAATCTCTCGTCGGTCTGTCCTTCATATTTCCGGGCTGGCAGCGGCAGCGCTGGCCCTGACCGGCTGCTCTGCGGCTGGAAGCGCCGCGCTGGGCGGCAAGCTGCCCGGCCTGCTCAAGGGTCTGGCAAAAAAAGGGGAGACCGCTGCTTCGTCGGAAGCTGCCAGCGACATGGCCGTCACCCCGCCGCCCGAGGGCGAACCGCTCGTCCCGGCCTTGCCCGAGTACGACGCCGACATCCTCACCGGCGCCGCGCGCAGCACCAACAGCCGCCCGGTGGCTGTGATGGTGAACAACATCGCCAACTCCCAGCGCCAGAATGCCCGCCCCCAGCGGGGCATCGGCAGCGCCGACCTGCTCATCGAGGCCAAGGTCGAGGGCGGCATCACCCGCCTGTGCGCCGTGTTCAGCGACGCCGACAGCATCCCCGAGGTCGGCCCCCTCCGCTCGGGCCGCGATCAGTTCCTGCAGCTGCTCATGCCCTGGAACATCCTCTACTACCACGACGGCGAGAGCATCTTCTGCACCCAGTTCGTCAGCGTCTACGGCTACTCCGGGCTGAACATCGGCGGCAAGAATTATTTCAAGACCCCGATCCACCCCATCGTCTCTCACCGCAATAACCGCGGCCGCGATGTGGCCTACGAGCACACCGAGTTCACCTCCGGCAAGGAGATCTGCAAGGCCGCTTCTGATGCCGGCATCAGCCTCTACGCTCCCAGCGAGGGGACGTTCTTCCACTTCGCCGACTACCGCACCGACGAGGTCAACAAGCTCAAGGGTGAACCCTCGGCCAAAAAAATCGCCATCGTACATTCAGCGAGCTACCGCACCTCGTTCAGCTACTCCGCACTCAGCCACACCTACGCGATGCAGATGTACAACTCCTCCAAGAAGGCCACTGAAAACACCGTTGATGAGCTGACCGGTGAGCAGCTCACCTTCGAGAACATCGTGGTCTGCTTCGCCGACATGGACGCCTACGCAGGCGACTCCCATGACGTGCAGGAGGTGCAGTACATCAAGGGCGGCGACGCCTACCTCTTCACCCGCGGCGGCGTACAGGTGGGCCGCTGGGAAAAGACCTATCCCACCAACCCCCTCAAGCTTTACACCAAGTCCGGCGAGGAGATGACCCTCAACCGGGGCAAGACCTACTTTGCACTGGTGGACAACGACGAGCTGAGCAATTTCAGTTACCAGTAAGCCCATGAGGAACACGACGATGAAGCGTATTCGAACTGCGCTCTGCCTCATTTTGGCCGCCGCGCTGCTGGCAGGCTGCGCCTTTCTGCCCAGCGACAGCGAGCCGGAAACGCCCGCCCCCACCGACCCGCTCACCGGCCTTGCCCTCGAGTGGCAGGGCCAGCGTCCGGTGGCCGTGGCCATTGAGAACAGCACTGCCTCCACCACGCAGTGGGGCCTTTCCTCGGCGTCGGTGGTGCTGGAAGCCCTCACCGAGGTAGGTACGTCCACTGAGCTCTGCCTCGTCTATCCGGCGCTGGCCGCGACCCCGAAAGTCGGGCCGGTGGCCGCCGGTCAGGACATCTACTGGCGGCTGCTGGTGGGCCAGCAGCCCATTCCGGTACAGCGGGGCGGGGGACAGTTCGACCAGAACTTCCTCGATTACTATTCCATCCGGGCCGTGGATGCTCTGGAGGCCGGGCGCACCGCCTTCGACTGCGGCAGTGAGTGGAGCAACGCACCGCTGTGGTACACCAGCGGCAAGGCCATCTCTAAGGTGCTGGACGAGCTGAGCATCTCCTCTGCTCTGACGGAATCCCGGGTGACGAGCGTCGTGTCCGCCGCGGCGGACAGTGCGTCCTCCGGGGCCGACGCAGTGCTGTCCCTCCCTGCACTTCTCCCGCAGGAAGCAGACGGTAAACTGCCGGACGCCACCGCGCCGGACGCGGTGAATGTCCGGGTCTGCTTTGACGACGACAACGCCACCGGCTTTTCCTACGACGCCGACAGCGGGCTTTACCGGATGCTCCACGCCGACGGCACGCCCCAGCTGGACGCCAACAACGGCCAGCAGGCCGGGTTCGATAATCTGCTGGTGCTGTTCAGCGCCTCCGAGCTGCGGGACGACGGCAAGACCTACGACTACGATTTGAGCATGGGCGGCGGCGTCTGGCTCAACGGCGGGCATCTGTGGACCATCACCTGGACGCAGGGCCGGGACAACACGCTGCTGCTCTACGACGCCGATGGCCGCACCATGAACATCGAAGCCGGGACGAGCTATATCGCTCTTGTCACCAGCCTGACCGGACAGGAGCTGACCGTTACCAATTCCAGCGGAGAAAAGATCCTTGGATAAGCAAAAAGACTTCTGCACGACGAAATGCAGAAGTCTTTTTTATTTCCAGGCTGCGGCGCGCGCCTGTGCGCGGGGCAGGTTTTCTTTTTCGGTCAAATGGCTTGCGCTCCGCGCGGGCCAGAGGCAGGGCTGGTTTTTTTCTTTGAGCTGGTTCTCGCGCTGGTGGCGCGGGGCGGATTTTATTCTTTCGGTCAAATGGCTTTGCGCTCCGCGCGGGCC